>QFZN01003109.1_pt1 | contig 30413 bp, 26 predicted proteins | sample 1740101 | NCBI WGS metagenome assembly QFZN01 (sample SAMN09210849, study PRJNA391713) | Ciliate metagenome, whole genome shotgun sequencing project. | isolation source: combination of 50 Heterometopus sp. ciliate cells from an enrichment culture... | host: Heterometopus sp. ...
CCCCACTTCCGCCCCCGCATGCCGCCGCAGCGGTATGCCCAGTGCCGTGGCACACAGGTCCCCCCAGAACGCACTGCGCGATCCGCCGCCCACGAACGCCGCACTCTCCAGCACCGTGCCTGCCGACTGTAGCGCCGCATAGCCATCGGCCATCGCAAAGGCCACGCCCTCCATGACGCCATAGGCCAGGTGCGCCGCGTCGTGTGCGGGCGTCATGCCGAAGAACACGCCCTTGGCCGCCGCGTTGTTGTGTGGCGTACGTTCGCCATTGAGGTAGGGCAGGAACAATGGCGCCCTGGCCTGTTCGTCCGGGGTCAGTTGCTGCGCCCCTTGCACCAGTTCGGCGACATCGCGCCGTGTCAGGCCGGCCAGCCAGTGCAGGCTGGCCGCCGCCGAGAGGATCACGCTCATCTGGTGCCATTGCCCGGGCAGGCAGTGGCAGAAGGCATGCACGCCCTGTTGCGGATTGGGTGCATGGCTTGCCGTGGCAGCAAAGAGCACGCCGGAGCTGCCCAGCGAGAGGAAGGCATCGCCCGCCTGGATCACGCCGATGCCCACCGCACTGGCGGCGTTGTCACCGGCGCCACCGGCCACCACCACCGGGCCGCCGATGCCCCATTCATGCCGCAAGTCCTCGCGCAGCTGGCCGGCGGCGGTACTGCCTTCGACCAGGCGTGGCATGTGGCTGCGCGACAGGCCGGTGGCGGCCAGCATGCGCTCGGACCAGTCGCGCCTGGCCACGTCCAGCCAAAGCGTGCCGGCCGCATCCGACATGTCGGAGACGAACTCGCCTGTCAGCTTCCAGCCCAGGTAATCCTTGGGCAGCAGGACCTTGTCGATGGCGCGGTAGACCGCCGGTTCGTACTTCGACAGCCACAGCAGCTTGGGCGCGGTGAAGCCGGGCATGGCACGGTTGCCTGTGATGGCGCTGCTGTCCGGGACCAGCGCTTCCAGTTCGACGCATTCGGCGTGGGCGCGCATGTCGTTCCACAGGATGGCCGGGCGCAGCACGTTGCCGTTGCGGTCCAGCAGGGTGGCGCCATGCATCTGGCCGGAGAGGCCGATGCCGCGTAGGGCCTGGAAGGCCTGCGGGGCCTCGGTGCGCAGGGTGGCGATGGCGTCCAGGGTGGCGTTCCACCATGCCTGTGGGGCCTGCTCTGACCACAGCGGATGCGGGTTGTCCACGCGCAGCCTGGCGCCGGCGCTGGCGATGACGGTGGAGTCGTCGTCGGTCAGGACGACCTTGACTTCGGAGGTGCCGAGATCGATGCCCAGGTAGCTCAAATCATTTCCTTTTTACGGTGTGAGGTCAGGCCACTGCACGGATCTCGTCGTTGAGCCGGTGCAGCGAGCGGAAGCGCGAGGGCGGCATGCCCTTGCAGGCCAGGAACTGGCGATTGAAGTTGGAGAGATTGTTGAAGCCGACCCGGTAGCACACCTCGGTGACACTCAGCTCCGTGCACATGAGCAGCTCGCAGGCTTCATTGAGCCGCAGCCCGTTCTGGTACTGGATGAAGGTGCAACCGGTATGGCGCTTGAAGAAGCGCGTGAAGCTGCTCACGCCCATGCCGGCCAGCTCGGCCACGTCGGTCTCGCGCAAGTTGCCGCCGAGATTCTGGCGGATGTAGGAGAGCACCTGGTTGATGGTGGACGACATGTGGCGCTGCGCATTGACGTCATAGCCCGGTCCGGCCAGCAGCTGGCGCTCGTCGCAGGAGGCTAGTTGTTCCAGCACCGCCAGCATCAACACCACCCGTCTGGCACCCTGGGCCACGGCCAGTTCCTGCATCGCCGGCGTGATGGCCAGGCCCAGCGCATCGGGAAACTGCAGGCCGCGCGCGGCGCCATCGAGCAGTGCCTGCAGCGGCGCCAGTTCGGCAATGGCGCCAAGCAGGCGATCGACGAAGGGCCGCGAGAACTGCAGCACCAGGTCACGCGAAGCCACGTTGTGGCCGGCACCCAGGTTGCTGATCCAGTTGTGCGGCAGGTTGGGGCCAGTCAGCACCAGGTTGCCGGGTGCGAAGTCGCCGATGCAGTCACCCACGAAGAACTTGCCGGTCGAGGCGGTGATGACATGGACCTCGTACTCGGGATGGAAGTGCCACTTGGCGACCGTGTGCGGGTAGTCATGCACCCAGGCCCTGAACGATTCGTCCTGGCGGGTATGGACTAGCTCCAGATCCGGACTCATGTCTTGTCTCCTTGCCGTGCGGGCCGTCGTCATGGTCCAGGCCGGTGAGGGCGCCGGAGGGCAGCGACAGGTTTTCTCCGCTTTGTACATCGAACACATGCAGGTCTTGCTGATCGAAGGCCAGGGTGAGCAGCGTGCCGGGTGGCGGCAGGCGGTTGGCGGGGATCAGCGCGGTCAGCGTCTCCTCGCCGCAGCGGGTGGTCAGCAGCGCATCGGCGCCGAGGATCTCGACCAGTTCCACGCTGGCCTGGCAGGCCAGGCTGTCGGCGGTGCCCGGGCCGTCCTGCAGGCGGACGTAGTCCGGGCGCACCGCCAACTTTACCGCCATTCCCTGTTGCAGGCGCGAAAGCCGTGTTCCCGAGAGGTACCAGCGTTGTCCGGCGGCCCGCACGACGGTGTCGTCGCCGTGGCGCTCCACCACACCCGAGAGGAAGTTCATTGCCGGCGTGCCGATGAAACCGGCCGCGAAGAGCGTGCGTGGGTAGCGATACAGCTCGGCCGGGCTGCCGGCCTGGACGATGCGGCCTTCATGCATCAGGATCACGCGGTCGGCCAGGGTCATGGCTTCGAGCTGGTCGTGGGTGACATAGACGGTGGTGGTGCGCAGGCGCTGGTGCAGACGCTTGATGTCACCCCGCAATTGCGCGCGCAGCTTGGCGTCCAGGTTGGAGAGCGGCTCATCGAAGAGGAATACCGAGGGCGTCTTGATGATGGCGCGGGCGATGGCGGCGCGCTGCTGCTGCCCGCCGGACATGGCGCGGGGCTTGCGTTCCAGCAGGGTATCGAGGTTGAGCATGGCGGCTACCTCGCGCACGCGGCGATCGATCTCCTGGGCAGGGCGCTTGAGCCGGCGCAGGCCGAAGGCGATGTTCTCGTACACCGTCATGTGCGGGTAGAGCGCATAGTTCTGGAACACCATGGCGACGTTGCGCTCGCGCGCCGGCAGGGCGTTGACCACCTTGCCGCCGATGGAGAGGCTGCCGCCGGAGATGTCTTCCAGCCCGGCGATCATGCGCAGCATGGTCGATTTGCCGCAGCCGGACGGGCCCAGCAGCACGACGAACTGGCCATCGCCGATGTGCAGGTCCAGTGGATGCAGCACCGGCGCGCCGCCGGCATAGTGCTTGGTGAGGGCCTGGCAGTGGATGTCAGCCATGATCGTTGTCCATTTCGATCTGGATCTTGACGTCCTGGGGACGCCCGCTGGCCGCTTCCTCGAAGGCGCGGATCGCCTGCGAGAAGGGGAACTTGCGCGAGATGAAGGGCTTGACGTCGATCATCCCCGAGCTGATCAGCGCCAGCGCACGCGGGAAGATGTTGGCATAGCGGAATACCGATTCCAGCCGCACTTCCTTGGTCTGCATGGTGACCACATCCAGTGCCACCGGCGCCGGCGGCATGCCCACCAGCACCGCGCAGCCGCCCGGGCAGACCAGCTCCAGCAGGGTCTGGTAGACGCCGGCATGGCCCGATGCCTCGAACACCACATCGGCGCCCCAGTCGTCGGTCAGTGCGCGCACCACATCGATGAGCGCGTGGCGGCTGACGTCCACGGTGGTGACGGCCGGGTTGCCGGCGAAGTGCGAGAGTTTCTCGGCCACCACGTCGGCCAGGATCACCCGCGCCGCGCCACCAGCCAGGGCTGCCAGCGCGGTCATCGCGCCGATGGTGCCGGCACCGATCACCACGGCGGTGTCACCGGGCTTCATGCGGGCCTTGGTGGCGGCTTGCAGGCCGATGGAGAGGGGTTCGACGATAGCGCCTTCGGCGAAGCTGACATTGTCGGGCAGGCGATAGGTGAAGGCGGCTGGATGGACCACGCTGTCGGTCAGGCAGCCATGGATGGGCGGCGTGGCCCAGAAGCGCACAGCCGGGTCCAGGTTGTAGAGGCCGCGCAGCGTGGCCGGCGAATCCAGGCGCGGGATGCCGGGCTCCATGCAGACACGGTCGCCAAGCTTGAGGTGGCTGACTTCGGCACCTACTTCCACCACCGTGCCCGAGGCTTCGTGGCCCAGCACCATGGGCGCCTCCACCTTGAAGGGGCCGATGCTGCCGTGGGTGTAGTAGTGCAGGTCACTGCCGCAGATGCCTACGGTGTGGATGCGGATTTTCACGTCACGCGCACCGACCTGTTGCGGCAGGTCGATCTCGCGCAGCTTCAGTTGGCGCGTGGTTTCCAGTACGAGTGCTTGCATGCGGGTCTCCTATTTTCCCTTGAGGATGGAATTGAGCAGGCGGCTTAGGACGCCCACGAAGATCAGCGGCGGCAGGGCCAGCAGCACGGTGGAGGCATTGATCACGCCCCATGGCACTTCCTGGCCCAGCGAGGTAAAGGCCGAGGCCACCACCGGCAGGGTGGCGCTGTTGGACGAGGTCAGCGCCAGGCCGATCATCAGTTCGTTCCAGACCAGCACGAAGCTGAAGATGATCCCGCCCAGCAGCGTGCCGGCGCAGTTGGGCAGGGCGATCTTCCAGAACACGGCGTAGGGGCCGTAGCCATCCAGGGTGGCGGCTTCCTCGATCTCGCGCGGCATGCGCTGGAATACCGGGATCGACAGCCAGGTGATGGTCGACAGCGTCGTCAGCAGGTAGGTCACCACCATCGAGAAGCGCGTGTCGTACAGCCCCAGGTCGACCCAGATCGCGATCAGCGGGATGGCCACCGCCACCGGCGGCAGGAAGCGCAGCGAGAGCAGGAAGAACTGGATGTCGCGCTTGCCCCGCACGTGGTAGCGGGCAATCACATAGGCGGCCGGCACGCCCATCAGGGTTCCCAGCAGCACGGCGCTGCCGACGATGATGGCGCTGTTGGTCAGGCCGACCAGGACCTCGGGGCTGCCGATGACCTGGCGGTAGTTCTCCAGTGTCGGCGTGAAGATGAAGCGCGGCGTCGGGGTGACGATGTCCAGCAGGGTCTTGAGCGAATTGAGCAGCGCCCACAGCAGCGGGAACACCGCCACCAGCACCAGCAGCAGGCCCACGCCCCAGACGGCGCCGCGTGCGATCAGTCTTCCCATCGGCTTACCCTTTTCCAGATCAGCGTGAAAATCAGCGTGGTGGCCACCATCATCAGCACCGCCATGGTGGAGGCATAGGACACCTTGCCCGACAGCCCGATGCCCTGTGCATAGGCGTACATGTCCAGCGTCTCGGTGGTCACGCCCGGGCCGCCCTTGGTCATCACGTAGATCAGGTCGAAGGAGCGCAGCGACTCCACCATCTTGATGAAGACCAGGCTGACGATGGGCGCCTTGAGCATCGGCAGGGCGATGTAGGCATACACCTGCCAGGTGCGGGCATAGTCCAGTCGCGCGGCTTCGAGCGGCTCTGGTGGCAGTGTCTCCAGCAGTTTCAGGACGATCACGGCGAAGAACAGGCCCCATTGCCAGATATCGACCAGCGCCACCGCATACAGCGCCAGCACCGGGTCCGACAGGAAGGCCGTATCCTGGATGCCGACCAGTCCCAGCAGCCAGCCCAGGATGCCGGTCAGCGGCGAATACATGAATTTCCAGATGAAGGCGGCCGACACGCGCGGCAGCAGCACCGGCGTGATCAGCAGTACGCACATGGCATGGCGCCACTTGCCATGGACGTGTTCGAAGAGATAGATGGCGATGAGCACGCCCACGGCCACGGCGCCCACGACGGTGACCACTTCCCAGAGGGCTGAGACTTCGATGGCATTGAGGAAGCGCCGGTCACCCAGCAGGCGTTCCACATTGCGCAGCCACACGTAGTCGCTGTCGGGATAGCGCAGCACGCGGTTCTTCAGCGCCAGATTGATTGCCGCTACCGTGGGCACCAGTCCCAGCACCAGCATCACCAGCAGTGACGGGCCCAGGAACAGGTAGGGCAGCGTGGTTTTTCCACGATTGAACATGCGGGACTCCGGAAGCTGCCGCGGCATCAGGCCGCGGCGGCGGCTTCTTTTAAAGGATGCGTAGCGTCGGGGCTACGCCAGTGCGTTCTGATCCCTTTGCTACCGTTCGTCCTGAGTAGGCCCGCAGGGCCGTATCGAAGGCGCGCGGTGTCTGCGCCAGTCGTGCAAGTTCAGCAAAGAACCCCAGACAAGTGCAGGAGCGCCTTCGATACGCGGCCATGCCGCTACTCAGTCCGAACGGTGCTCGGGGTAGGGCGAGGTCTGGCTTTGCCGCTACTTGCGGGCATGCTCCATGGCGTCTTGCGCGTATTGCGCGGCATCGTTCAGGGCACGCGGGATATCCTTCTGCGTGCCGGTGAAGACTTCTTCCAGCGCCACACCCAGGTTGTCGCCGATGTCCGGCCATTGCGGGCTAGGCCAGATGGTCAGCTTGGAGACCGGGGTAGTGTCCTTCAGGCCGGCCAGGATCTGCGGCTTGACGTTCTTCTGGAAGTACTCGCTCTGGATGGTGCTGCTGCGGTTGTAGTCGCTGAAGACCTTCTCGCGCAGGCGGGCCTGTTCCTGTTCCTTGCCGGTGGCAAAGGCGATGAACTTGCCGGCCGCCTGGCGGGTGCATTCATCCTTGGCGCCCACCGCCGAGATCGCCAGGCCGTGGCCGTAGGCGGCCGAGGGCAGGGGCGAGGGCGGACGTGCATAGCCGACCTTGTCGGCCACGCTGGACTTGGCCGGGTCTTCCATCCAGTCGGCGAAGGGCGTGGATTCGATCATGAAGGCCACCTTGCCGGAGCGGAAGGCTTCCAGCGCATTGCTCCAGTCATAGGTGGCCGCGCCCGGGGGCGCGTACTTGAACAGTTCCGCATACAGCTGCGTGGCCTTCACCGCTGCCGGCGAATTGAAGGCCGGCTGTTGCTTGCCATCGGTCCAGCTGCCGCCGGCGGCCAGCATGAACGGCGCCCAGCGCCAGACGTTCATGCCCGATCCGCGCTGGCCGCGTGCCACCCAGCCATAGACCGAGGGTGGCGAATTCAGCTTCTTGATGTCGGCCACCAGTTCGTCCAGCGTGCGCGGCACCGGCAGGCCGGCTTTCTCCAGCAGGTCGCGACGATAGAAGAGGAAGTCGGAGCCGCCGATCAGCGGCGCGAAGTAGGCCACGTCCCGGTAGCTGGCCACGGCGCGGCGACCGGGCAGGAAGTCATCGTAGTCGGCCTCCTTGGGGAAGTACTTCAGCAGCGGCAGGATCCAGCCCGCCGAGGCGAACTCGGCCACGTTGGCCTCGTCGACGTAGTAGACCTGGTAGGAGCCGGCATGGGTGGAGGCATCCAGGCGCGACTTGGCGCGCCGGTCGTTCTCGCCGAAATAGCTGATATCGATGCGGGTGCCGGTGCGCTTCTGGTAGTCGGCCAGTGACTTTTCCATCACGGTCAGGCCCAGGCTCTTCTGGGCTAGCACCTTCAGCACGGGGACATTGCAGGACTGCGACCAAGCGGAAAGCGGCAGGACAGCACCAACGAGGGCGCACGCGGCGCCAAAGCAAAACCTGTTCACGATTGTCTCCTGTTGTTTTTTATCTCGATCACGTGTCGCGCTGTCGTTTGCCGAGGTAGCGGGCAGCAGGGCAGGCCAACACAGTCTGATGTACGGCAGGAAGAAGAGTACGAGTCGACAGGCCGTCACTCCACGCCAAAAGCGTGGATGCGGCTGATACTTTTTGCTCGGATGTTATGCGGGGTGGCGGATTTTGTATTGCCAGGGCTCAGGACTGCGCCGTATCAGGCGTCGTGGGCATCGCCGGCAGCGTGACGGTCGCCACCAGCCCGCTGCCTTCATGGGGAGCATCCAGCACGATGCTGCCCTGCGAAGCCTGTACGATCTCGCGCACGATGGCCAGGCCCAGGCCGGAGCCGGGCTGGTCCGGGGCGGCATTGCGATAGAAACGCTCGAACACGCGCTCGCGCACCTCGGCCGGGATGCCGGGGCCATTGTCGCTGATGCTGACGATGACCTGGCCACGCTTCTTCTCCAGTCCCACCGTGACCTTGCCGCCTTCGGGGGTATAGCGCAGGGCGTTGTCGATGAGGTTCATCAGCATGCCAGCCAGTTGCGCCTCGTTGCCGTTGACCACGGCGTCGGCCAGCGTGGTCTCCATGCCCAGGTCGATGCCTTTCTTCAGGGCCAGGCCGGCCAGTTCTTCCAGCACCGTGGCGGCCAGCGCCACCAGGTCTACCGGGCCGCGCGGGAAGGCGCTGCTGTTGGAAGCCTCGGCCTGTGAGAGCAGCAGCAGCTTGTTGGTCAGGTCGGTCATGCTGCGGCTGCCTTCCTGCAGCGCCGCCAGCACCTGCGCCAGCCGGGCCGGATCGTCGATCTGGCGGGCGAACTGGATCTGCGAATCGATCACCGCCAGGGGCGTGCGCAACTGGTGCGCGGCATCGGCCACGAAGCGCTTCTGCACCGTCACCTGGGCGTTCAAGCGCTGTATGTACTGGTTGATGGCTTCCACGATGGGCCTCAGCTCCACCTGCAGGGCACCGGCGCGCAGGGGCGTGAGCGAGTTGGGGTCGCGTGCGGCCAGTGCATCCTTGATTGCCAGGATGGGGCGCAATTCCATGGTCAGGCCCAGCACCACCAGGCTGATGGCCAGCAGCAGCAGGACGATCTGGCGCCGCAGCGAGGCATGCCAGATCTCGTCGATGGTCTGCTGGCGTCCCTGCATGGTCTGGCCTACCGAGACGGCCACCATGCGCAGCGTGCCTTCGTCGTAGAGCGCACGGATATAGCTGACCACGCGCAGCGGCCGGCCATCGAAGTCGGTGGTGGCATAGGCCGGGTGCAAGGCCGAGAAGTCCGGCTCGGCCGGGAAATCGGGCCGGCCAGCCAGCAGGGTGTCGTCGTCCATCAGTACCTGGTAGTACACCGCATCCTGGGCTGGCGAGGCGAACAGCTCCAGCGCTGCCGGCGGCACCGACACCACCGGCGCGCCATCGGACCAGCCGACCTGGCCGGCGATCATGCGCGCCGAGGCCAGCAGGGCGCGGTCCTGGATCAGGGTGGCGCTGGAAATCGCGTTGTCGTGGGCGTCGCTGGTGGACAAGCCCACATAGACCGCCATGGGGATCAGCAGCCACCACAACAGCCGCAGGCGCAGACTGTCAATCATCTTTCTGCTTCAACAGGTAACCCAGGCCGCGCAGGGTCATGATGGCCGCGCTGGAGGACTCCAGCTTCTTGCGCAGGCGCGAGATGTAGATCTCGATGGCGTCGGCGCTGGGCTCCTCGGAGAGGCTGAAGACCCCCTTCATCAGCGCCGTCTTGGACACGGTCTTGCCCTGCTTGAGCATGAGCACTTCCAGCACGTCATGTTCGCGCGCCGGCAAGGCCAGGGTGGTGCCGGCCACGGCGAACTGGCGCGTGTTGCTGTCATAGACCAGGTCGCCGCAGTGGATCTCGGCGGCCTTGTCGGGGGTCTGGCGGCGCACCAGGACCTTGATGCGGGCCACCAGCTCGCGTATCTCGAAGGGTTTGACCAGGTAGTCGTCGGCGCCCGCACCCAGGCACTCGACCTTCTCGTCGATGGAGCCGCTGGCGGTCAGGATCATGACCGGCACGCCGTTGTGGCGCTCGCGCAGCCGGCGCAGCACGTGCTTGCCGCCCAGCTTGGGCAGCATCAGGTCCAGCAGCACGACGTCGTAGTTCTCGTCGCGCAGGACCTGGTCGGCGATCTCGCCATCGGCGGCGATATCGACCTTGAACTTGTGTTCCTTGAGGATCTGCTCCAGCCAGTGGGCGAGCTGGGGATTGTCTTCGATCAGGAGCAATTTCATGCGGTTTTACTCGGTGTTTTTGTTGCGCTGCAAATAAAAAAGCCGTTTTTTGGAAAGCTGGATGAAGGTTTCGGCTTCTTAGAATAGGCCCGCAAGTTCATAAAAAGTGAAGATGGCGACAGACCATCCCACCCAAAATCAGGAGACAATCATAATGCGTCACGCCGTTCGTGTGTTCCCCGCGTCCCATTCCATCCGTCCAGCCAGGCTGGTCCGCGCGTTGTGCGCCACCGCCGTCGCCGCTTGCGCGCTGGGCCTGGCCGCGCCCTCGGCCCAGGCGGCCGACAAGATCATCATCATGGTCGGTGGCATCAACAAGCTCATCTACCTGCCACCCAAGCTGGCCGAGAACCTGGGTTATTTCAAGGAAGAGGGCCTGGACGTGGAGCTGCAGTCGCAGCCGGCCGGGGTAGATGCCGAGAATGAATTGCTGGCCGGCGCCGTGCAGGCGGTGGTGGGTTACTACGATCACTCCATCGACCTGCAGAGCAAGGGCAAGGAAGTGACCTCGATCACCCAGCTGCTGCTGGTGCCGGGCGGCATGGAAATGGTGCGTTCCGACCTGGCCGACAGTGTGCGCAGCATGGCCGACCTCAAGGGCAAGACCCTGGGCGTGACTGGCCTGGGCTCGTCCTCCAGCTTCCTGGCCCAATACCTGGCCAGCCGCTCCGGCCTGAAGAATGGCGATTATTCGATGCTGCCGGTCGGTGCCGGCAACACCCTGATCGCCGCCATGAAGCAGAAACGCGTCGACGTGGCCTGGACCACCGAGCCGACCACCTCCATCCTGCTGGCCTCGGGCGCGGCCAAGGTGCTGGTGGACATGAGCAGCGTCGAGGGCACCCGTGCCGCCCTGGGTGGCCTGTATCCGGCCTCCAGCGTCTATGTCCACCGCTCCTGGATGAACAGCCACAAGGCCGAGTCGCAAAAGCTGGCACGCGCCTTCGTCAAGACCCTGAAGTACATCCAGACCCATTCGGCCGAGGACATCGCCGACAAGATGCCCAAGGATTACTACGGCGGCAACAAGGCCATCTATGTGCAGGCGCTGAAGGCCTCGCTGGCCATGTATTCGCCCGATGGCAAGATGCCTGCCGGTGGTCCCGAGCAGGTGCTGAAGGTGATGGCCGGTTTCAATCCCAACATCAAGGGCAAGAATATCGACCTTTCCAAGACCTACACCAACGAGTTCGTGGACCAGATCAAGTAATCCGGCAAGCCGGGTTCGGGCAGGCGGGGACGAACCGTTTTAGAATCCCCTCCCCGCCAGCATGGCCTCACGGCATCCACCGACAGGAGTCTGAATTGAACAAGCGCATCTCCCTCACCCTGCTTTCGCTGGCCGTGGCCGGCTCCCTGCTGGGCAGCCTGCCGGCGCAGGCAGCGCCAGCGCACATCACCATCATGGTCGGCGGCATCAACAAGATGGTGTACCTGCCGGCCAAGCTGGCCGAGCAACTGGGCTACTTCAAGGAGGAGGGCCTGGACGTGGAGCTGCAGTCGCAGCCGGCCGGGGTCGATGCCGAGAACGAGTTGCTGGCCGGTGCCGTGCAGGCGGTGGTGGGCTTCTATGACCACGCCATCGACCTGCAGACCAAGGGCAAGGAAATCACCGCCATCACCATCCTGGGCCAGGTACCGGGCGAGGTGGAACTGGTCTCGACCAAGTCCGCCTCGCACTTCCAGAGCATGGCCGATGCCCGTGGCAAGACCCTGGGCGTGACCGGGCTGGGTTCTTCGACGAACTTCCTGACCCAGTACCTGGCGTCGCGCCATGGCATCAGCTCCAAGCAGTTCACGGTGCTGCCGGTGGGGGCGGACAACACCTTCATCGCGGCCATGAAGCAGGGCCGCATCGATGCCGGCATGACCACCGAGCCGACCGCCTCGGTCATGCTCAAGAGTGGCGACGCCCAGGTCCTGGTGGACATGCGTACCGTGGAAGGCACGGTCAAGGCCCTCGGTGGCCTGTATCCGGCCTCCAGTGTCTACGTGCAGCGCAACTGGCTCAACGGTCACAAGGAGGAGGCACAGAAACTGGCACGCGCCTTCGTGAAGACCCTGAAGTTCATCAACACCCATAGCGCCGAGCAGATCGCCGACAAGATGCCCAAGGATTACTACGGCAACAACAAGCCGCTGTACATCCAGGCCCTGAACAATTCCCTGCCGATGTATTCGCAGGACGGCAAGATGCCCAAGGGCGGACCGGAAACCGTGCTGGCCGTGCTGTCGGGATTCAATCCCAACGTCAAGGGCAAGCATGTGGATCTGTCCAAGACCTATACCGACGAATTCGTCAACCAGGTGAAATAAATCCGTCGGGCCGCCACCGGCCCCGACGCTCCAGTATCGAAACACGCCATGATGCGCGCCGTCGCGTCAGGGCATCACTCAGCCCAGGAAAGACCAAGACGATGAATGCGATCAACCAGCAAGCCTTTGCGCCTGCCTCCAGCACCGCGACCACCGCCACTACCGCGACGACTGGCCAGCCCACGCCGGCCATCGAGCTGCGCAATGTCACCTGCCGCTTCATCACCGCCGATGGCCGTGCCACCGTGGCGCTGCGCGACTTTTCCATGAGCGTGGCGCGCGGCGAATTCGTCGCCGTCGTGGGGCCGACCGGTTGCGGCAAGTCCACCACGCTGTCGCTGATCACCGGCCTGCTCAAGCCGACCATGGGCGAGGTGCGCGTGATGGGCCAGCCGGTCAATGGCATCGACCCGCGCATCGGTTTCGTGTTCCAGAACGACGCCGTCTTCCCCTGGCGCAGCGTGCGCGAGAACGTCGCGGCCGGCCCCATGTTCCGTGGCAAGCCCAAGGCCCAGGCGCACGAGCTGGCCGACGAATGGATCCGCCGCGTGGGCCTGGACAAGTTCGGCGACCATTATCCCCACCAGCTCTCGGGCGGCATGCGCAAGCGCGTGGCGCTGGCCCAGACCTTCATCAACAGCCCCGAGATCCTGCTCATGGATGAACCTTTCTCGGCACTGGACATGCAGACCCGCACCCTGATGCAGGACGAGCTGCTGCAGCTGTGGTCGGCCCATTCGGGGTCGGTGGTGTTCGTCACCCACGACCTGGAAGAAGCCATCGCCCTGGCCGACAAGGTCTATGTGCTGACTGCGCGCCCAGCGACCTTGAAGAGCGTCTATCCGATCGACCTGCCGCGTCCGCGGGTGATGGAAGAGGTGCGCTACGAGCAGCGCTTCATCGATATCTCGCGCCGCATCTGGGCCGATCTGCGCGAGGAAGTCCATATCGCTTGAGTCTGACGGCCGGAGAGCACGCACTAGAGCAGGACAATATTTCTAAAAGAACAGGTGAGCAACATGACACAAGCACAAACAAGCCAGAGCGCGGCCCTGATGGACATCGCCGCCGTGGAAGCCGAGGCCCAGCGCAAGATCCGCGCGCGCCGCAACCTGGTGATCGGCCTGCGCATCGCCATCCTGGTGGTGGTGCTGGGCGGTTGGGAACTCTTTGCCCGCATCGGCTGGATCGATCCCTTCTTCTTCTCGCAGCCCACGCTGATCGTGGCGCAGATCTATGAATGGATGGTCGAGGGTACCTCGCAGGGTTCGCTGTGGACCCAGGTCCTGGTGACGCTGGAAGAAACCGTGCTGGGTTTCCTGATCGGCTCGGTGGCCGGTGTCATTGCCGGCATCGTCCTGGGACGCAACAAGCTGCTCTCGGATGTGTTCAGCCTCTACATCCAGATCGCCAACTCGATTCCGCGCGTGGTGCTGGGTTCCATCTTCGTGATTGCCTTCGGCCTGGGCATGGCCTCCAAGGTGGCGCTGGCGGTGGTGATGGTGTTCTTCGTGGTGTTTGCCAATGCCTTCCAGGGCGTGCGCGAAGCCGACCGCTACATGATCGCCAACGCCCAGATCCTGGGCGCCTCGCGCCGCCAGGTGACCACGGCGGTGGTGATCCCCTCGGCGCTGTCGTGGATCCTGGCCAGCCTGCACGTGAGCTTCGGCTTTGCGCTGGTGGGCGCGGTGGTGGGCGAGTTCCTGGGGTCCAAGCAGGGCATCGGGCTGCTGATCTCGACCGCCCAGGGCGCCTTCAATGCCAGCGGCGTGTTCGCGGCCATGATCGTGCTGGCGGTGGTGGCGCTGGCAGCCGACTGGCTCCTGCATGCGCTGGAACGTCGCCTGTTGAAGTGGCGTCCACAGGCCTTCTGATGCGGTTGCGGCAAAAGGTCTAGAATGTTGCTCTTGCGGGGACACGGTAACGTGTCCCCGCGGTGTTTCTGGCAGCCACTTTTCCCGTACTCCACGTACTCCAACATTCCCAACCGCCATGTCCGCCGACGAGCCGCAACGCCTGACCGATCCCGCCGTGTCCTCTTCCATGACCGCCAGCGGCCATTCGCAGCGCGCCTTGCTGTGGATCGTGGCCTCGGGGTTCTTCATGCAGACGCTGGACACCACCATCGTCAACACCGCATTGCCGGCCATGGCGCGCAGCCTCAACCAGCCGGTGCTGGACATGCATCCGGTGGTGGTGGCCTATACCCTGACGATGGCCTCGCTCACGCCCGCCTCGGGCTGGCTGGCCGACCGCTTCGGCACGCGCAGGATGTATTTCTCGGCGATCCTGCTGTTCGTGCTCGGTTCCATCTTCTGTGCCACGGCGGCGACATTGCCGCAACTGCTGCTGGCGCGGGTGCTGCAAGGCCTGGGCGGCTCGATGCTGTTGCCGGTGGGGCGCCTGGCGGTGCTGCGCGCGGTGCCGGGGGCGCATTACATCGCCGCGCTGGCCTCGATCTCGATTGCCGGCCAACTGGGGCCGGTGGTGGGACCGGTCCTGGGCGGATGGCTGGTGGAGAGCCTGTCATGGCACTGGATCTTCCTGATCAACGTCCCCATTGGCGTGCTCGGCATGGGCGCGGTGCTGCGCTTCCTGGCCGATGACAGCCTGGCGGATGCGCCGCGCTTCGACCTGCTGGGTTGCGGCTTGCTGTCGGCGTGCATGGTGGCGTTTTCGCTGGCGCTGGATGTGCCGGTCGAGAATGACCGGGCTGCCTGGAGTGCTGGCCTGTTCGCGCTGGCCGCATTGACGGTGTGGTGGTACTGGCTGCATGCGCGGGCGCATCCCCGACCCCTGTTCCGCCTGGGGTTGTTTGGCGAACCCAATTTCAGCATCGGCCTGGCGGGCAACCTGGTGTGCCGCATCGGTTCCTCGGCGGTGCCGTTCCTCTTGCCGCTGTTGTTGCAGGTTCGACTGGGCTATTCGCCGCTGCATGCCGGCCTGGTGCTGCTGCCGGCGGCCATTGCCGGCACCATCGCCAAGCCGTGGATCGCGCCGCTGGTCAAGCGCTACGGCTATGACCGCTTCCTGCATGTCAATACGGTGCTGGTGGGCGGGGCCATCATCTCGTTCGCCCTGATCACGCCGCAATGGCCGCTGGTGCTGGCGATCGTGCAACTGTCGGTGTTCGGGGCCTGCAACTCGATGCAGTTCGCAGCCATGAACAGCGTCACGCTCAAGGGCTTGCACAAGGATGACGCCGGCAGCGGCAACAGCCTCTTCTCGATGGTGCAGATGCTGGCCATCGGCCTGGGCGTGACCATCGGCGGTACCCTGGTCAATGTCTTCAAGGCACCTACCGGCGCGGCCACCAATGCCAGCTTCCAGATCACCTTCGCGATCGTGGGCGGCATCACCCTGGTCTCGGCCTGGGTGTTCCGCAGGATGGATCCGCGCTATTTTAGCTAAATGATATAAATGATTTGAGAGGTGGGGCGATCAGGTATCGCTCCATTGGCGCAGCAGGTTGTGATAGCAGCCCACCAGCGTGCGTCGCGCCAGGGCGTCGGCATCGGTCTGGTTCAGGCGTTGGATGGCGTTGTCCATGTCGAAGAGCATGTGGCGCCGGGCGTCGTCGCGCACCAGGCTTTGCACCCAGAAGAAGCAGCCCACCCGCACGCCACGCGTCACCGGGGTGACCTGGTGCAGGCTGGTGGCGGGGTAGAGCACCATGTCGCCGGCAGCGAGCTTGACGCTGTGCATGCCGTAGGTATCGTCGACCTGCAGTTCGCCGCCGTCGTAGTCGGCCGGATCGGCCAGGAACAGCGTCGCCGAGACATCGGTACGCAGCTTGCGCCCGCTGTGGGGATGGATGCGCACGCTGCCATCCACATGGGCGCCAAAGGTCATGCCCTCGCCGTAGCGGTTGAACATGGGCGGGTAGATGAGATTGGGCAGGGCGGCGCTGATGAAGCGGGGATGGCGTTCCAGCGCGCTGACGATGATGTGCTGGCATTGCTGCGCCACGTCCGAGCGTTCATCGATCTGCTGGTTGAACTTCACTGGTGCGCCCTGGTAGCCGGCGGTCACGCGACCATCCACCCAGGCCTCGCCCGCCCCGTCGAGCAGGCGGCGTACCGCCTGCAACTGTTGATCGTCCAGCAGTTTGGGGAGGGTGATGAGCATGGGTGGTTTCCTGTGAAGCGTGTTACATGCGATAGGTCAGCGACAGCATTGCCGTGCGGCCCGTGCCCGGGACCGAACGACCGCCGTCGGACTGGATCAGCGCATCGTAATACATCTTGTCGGTCAGGTTGAACAGGTTCAGGCGGATGTCGTAGGCCTTGGTGGTATAGGCCACCATCGCATCGTAGCGGGTATAGCCGCCCACCTGCACCGTGTTGGTGGCATTGGCATAGCGCTGCGACATGTAGGTGGCGCCGCCGCCGACCTGCCAGTGCGGGGCCACGTCATAGGTGGTCCAGGTGGTCAGGGTGTGCTTGGGTGTGTTCACCGGGATCTTGCCCACCGAGGTGTCGGCTACCGCGCCACCGATGACCTGGGCATCCAGGTAGGTGTAGTTGGCGGCGACCTGCCAGTCGCGGGTGATGCGGCCGGTGGCGCCGGCGCGGGCACCGTTCACACGGACCGTGCCGGCCAGCGCGTAGACGCCGGTCGAGATCAGGCTGCGGGCATTTTCCTTGGTGATCTGGAAGGCAGCGGCGTTCAGGGCCAGGCCATCGGCCAGATCCCACTTGCCACCGACTTCATAGGAGCGGTTCTTTTCCGGGTCCAGGTTCTGCTGGCCGGTGGTGCCGGTCAACTGTTCCAGCGAGGGGTTGAACGAGGTGCCATGGCCGCCGACCAGCTTGAACTGCGGCACCAGTTCGATGGTATCGCCCACGTAGGCGGCGAGGGTGTTGGCGCTGCCGCCGGCATGGTTGCCGGCGGTCTCGGCCACGCTGCTGCCAGCGGCGCTGTAGCTGGGATTGACCACGCTGACGCAATCCATGTAGCCGGTGGTGGCACCTGCGGCATTCAGAGAGCTGCCGTTGCAGCTGCCATTGCGGTAGTAGTTCTGGTTGTCGTAGCCGTCGTGGCCGACTTCCACGCCCACCAGGGCATCGTGCTTGACGCTGCCGGTGGCGAACTTGGCTGCCAGTTCGGTCTGGTTGAAGATGGAGTAGTCGCGGATATCGCGGTCATGGCTCTGGCCGCGCACATACAGGCTGGACAGCGGCAGGCTGCTGGTCGCATTGGTCAGCGCGGTGAAACCGCTGCCGGAGACCGTGCCGATGGTATTGGGCGCGGTTTCGACGGCATCGGTATGCACGTAGTTGAACTGGGTCTGGCTGCGCAGGGTCACGTCGGGCGCGATCTTGTGCTTGACGCCGGCATTGAAGGAGGCCACGTCCTGGTTGGTGCGGTCGCTGTTCAAGCCATAGGCGGTGTTGCGATCGACATTGACGGGATGGCCGTTCAGCGGCGGCAGGCCGTAGTCGGGCTGGTCGTGGTTGTGCTGCAGCAGGGCCGACAGGGTGATCTCGGTGGGGGTGCCGATGCCCCAGACGTAGGAGCCGGCCAGGCCGAAGTCCTGTGCGTCGGTCTGGTTGCGGGTGCTGGTGGCGCCGTTCTGGGCCATGGCTTCGATGCGCATGGCCGAGGTGTCCGACAGCGGATGGTTGTAGTCCACCGTGGTGCGCACCAGGCCATTGGTGGTGACTGAGGCCGAGACTTCGGTGGCCGCCTTCAGGTTGGCTTTCTTGCTGACCTGGTTGATGATGCCGCCGGTCGAGCCACGGCCGAAGAGCATCGAGGACGGGCCCATCAGCACTTCCACTTCATCGATGGCGAAGGTGTCGCGGTAGTACTGGCCGCGATCGCGGAAACCATCCAGGTAGATGTCGGTACGCGCCGAGAAGCCGTTCAGGTTGATGTTGTTGCCGATCTGGCCGCCTTCGGCACCGCCCAGGGTGATGCCGGAGACATTGCGCAGCGCATCGGCCAGCGAGGCCACACCCTGCGATTGCATCTGCGCCTTGTTGACCACGGTCACCGATTGCGGCACGTCGTGCAGGTCGGCGGGCAGCTTGGTGAGCGCCGTGCCGGTGGTGGCGAAATCATCGCGGCGGCCTTCCACGGTCACTGGCGCCAGCTGGCTGTCGGAGGCGGCAGCAGCGGCGGGTGTGGCGGTGGTGGCAGGGACTTGCTGGGCGTACAGTGGCAGCGGAGCGGCAAAGCTGGCCACCAGGGCGGCAGCGATCGGCGAGAGACGGTTCATGTTCTTATCGGTATGGAGGTGGAGTGGACAGGCGAGAAGCCGATTCCGCTCGCGCAGGATCGGCTCCAATGGCTGGCTACTGCGTCCCCTTGTCGAAGCAGGTCGTCTGGCTGGCTGGTCAAGCTATTCTTTTATTCGGCATGCTAATGAGTTGGATTCGCATTCGCATGAAGCGCAAGACTAAGGCAGGAAACTGACAATATGCTGTCAAAGTGCTGACGAGAAACTGAGTGTGACAAAAATGTAACACTCCTCGCATCCCGCCACGCGCCTAGGGCAATGCCCGATTTGCAGCATTGCCTGGCCTGCAATAGGATGCTCCGGTTACGCAGATGTTTTGCGCTGTTTTTTCTTCCGAAGTCCCTATGAACGTTCTGCTGGTCGAAGACGATCCGGTACTCACCGACGGTCTGTCGCGCGTCCTCAATTCGCACGGCTTTACCGTGCATACCGTCAACAATGGCAACGACGTGCTGTCGCAGCGCTTCAATGCCGCCGTGCTGGTGCTCGATATCGGCCTGCCCGGCATCGACGGTTTCGAGGTCTTGCGGCGCATGCGCGCGGCGGGCAACAACACGCCGGTCCTGTTGCTGACCGCGCGCGACACCATTCCCGACCGAGTACACGGCCTGGAACTGGGCGCCGACGACTACCTGGTCAAGCCCTTCGCCACGCCTGAACTGGTGGCCCGCATCAAGGCCCTGATCCGGCGCAGCGCGCCGCAGCCGGCGCAACTCTCGGTCGGCGGCCTGTCGCTGGACAACGCCACCAAGCGCGCCGACATCGATGGCCGCAAGATCGAACTGTCATTGCGCGAATGGACGGTGCTGGAATACCTGATGCAGCACGCCTCGCGTGTGGTCTCCAAGCAGCAGATCATCGATGCGGTGCTGCCCTGGGGCGAGGACTTCACCATCAATGCGGTGGAAGTCTATGTCTCGCGCATCCGCCTGAAGATCGCCGACTCCGGCGTGGTCATCCGCACCATCCGTGGCTTCGGCTACATGCTCGAGAAGAGCGAGAACTGATTCCTCCCCGGTGCGCACGGTCGTCCTCCATCCCAGCATCCGGCGTGACCTGCTCAAGTGGCTCATTGCGCCGCTGTTGCTGGTCAACCTGGTGGGCGCCGGCCTGACCTACTGGCTGGCCTGGCTGCCGGCCCAGCACGCCTTCGACCAGAACCTGATGGATTCCACCTGGGGCCTGTACGCCCAGGTGCGCCATCGCCAGGAAAGAACCACGGCCGAGCTGACCAAGCAGGCCGAGGAAATCCTGCGCAGCAATCACACCGATACCACCTTCTTTGCCGTGCGCAACACCCGCGGCGAGATCGTGGTCGGTGACAAGGGTTTCCCGCCGCTGCCCGAGAGCGACCTGTTCGACCGTCCCATCAACTATGACGCCACCATGCGTGGCGAGCCGGTGCGTATCGCTGCCCTGCAGGTGCGGGTCAAGAATGGTGTCATCTCGGTGGCCGTGGCCGAGACGGTGCGCAAGCGCAACCGTGCCCACTACACCATCCTGCTGACCTTCCTGGCGCTGGATGGCGTACTGACCTTCATTTCCATCAGCGCCGTGCTGGTGGCGGTGCGGCGCGGCCTGCAACCCCTGAAGAGCTTGCAGCGCAACCTGGAGCAGCGCGGCCACGGCAAGCTGGGGGCCATCGATGGCGCCGGCTCGCCAGTGGAGCTGCAGCCGCTGATCGGCGCCATGAACGAGCTGATGGCGCGCATCAGCAAGGGCGAGCAGGCGCAGCAGAATTTCATGGCCGACGTGGCCCACCAGTTGCGCACGCCCCTGACGGGCCTGAAGCTGCAGCTCGAACTGCTGCATGACAAGCACCAGGAGCAGCCCGATACGGCGCGCTCGCTGGAGATGATGAACTCCTCGGTGGAACGCATGATCCGCCAGAGCCGCCAGCTGCTGGCGCTGGCGCGTTCGGAGCCGGGCCTGTTCGAAAGCCGCAAGCTCGAAGCCCTGTTGCTGGACAAGCTGGTGGAAGAATCGGTGCAGCACTTCATCGAGGAAGCCGACAAGAAGCAGATCGACCTCGGCTTCGACCTGCGGCCGGCGCGCATGCGTGGTGACCGCTTCCTGCTGCGCGACCTGATCGACAACCTGATCGACAATGCGGTGCGTTATTCGCCGCCCAACAGTACGGTGACCGTGTGTTGCCTGGAGCAGGACGGCGCGACCCTGCTGTCGGTGGAGGATTCCGGCCCCGGCATCGCCCCCGAGCACCGCGAGCAGATCTTCGACCGCTTCTATCGTGCCAACGACAAGGTGGCCGGCAGCGGCCTGGGCCTGGCCATCGTGCGCGAGATCGCGCATGACCACGGTGGCGTGATCAGCCTGGACTGCAAGCAGCAGGGACAGGGCACGGTCTTTACGGTGCGCTTCCCGCTGGCAGCCTGAGCCCGTGCGGGTCGTCATGGCAGAGCTGCGGGCATGCGCGGCATACCGAACCTCGGGCCGTATCCTGTGTCCAAATGGCTCATCGTGACCGACACAGGAGGCAACATGAGCGACAAGGTCTTGCAGAATGGCACCCACATCGCCCGCTACGATGCGGTCGAGAAACCCGACCATGCCTTCGAGGCACAAGTCTTCGTGCGCCTGGCGCGCGAACCCGAGATCGCCGAAACCTATATTCCCGTGGGCCTCTACCCAACCGAGGAAGAAGCCTTGGCCAGCGCCCGCGAGCGCGCCGCCCGGGCCTTGCAGGAGCATGAGCTTTGACGCCAGTACTGTCTTGCGGGCTGCCCGTTTCGCCGCGCCGCCGGCAACTGCTGCTGGCGGGGTGCGCCAGCCTGGTACTGGCCCTGGGCGGGTGTGCCGCCAGCGGCGACCTGTCCTCGGCGAGCCTGTTCGAATTGCGCGGCGCCACCACCGTGCCGACCCAGGGCTGGATCAAGGTGCGCAATCCGCAGTCGCCCGGTGGCGATCTCTACCTGGCGCCGCGCGCCGCACTCGATGCCAGCGATGTCCAGCGTGCCACGGCGCAAAAGGATGCCGCCGGTCGTGCAATCCTGGTGTTGCAGTTTTCGCCGGTCGGTACCCTCAGGCTGGCGGCGGCCTCGCGCGAGCTGCAGGGCAAGCAGCTCGCGACCCTGCTGGAGGGGCAGGTCACCAACGTGGTCAGCGTACAGGGAAACATGAGCATCAATACCATGGCCCTGACCGGGCTGGCCAGTTTCGAGGATGCGGTACGCCTGGCGCACCAGCTCTCGTCAAGGCAATGAACAGCGCCACGACCGGGTGGCCGGAGCGGGCCCGGTCGTGCTAATGTCGTGGCCGGCGCCGTTCGGCCTCAGGCTTCCCTCCGCTCCCCCAAACTACAAGAACACCATGTCCGTCGCCCGCCAGATCGTCCAGGTCCATCCCCGTTTGTTGATCGGCATTGCCGTGGGCGTGATCGCCGCCGGCCTGCTGCCCGCTTCCACTGTCACCGGGCGCTGCCTGATCGGCTGGAATGCCGGGGTCTGGACCTATCTGGTGACGCTGTGGGTGATGATGCTCAGGGCCGACCAGGGCGCCGTCAAGCGCCTGGCCGAGACCGAGGATGAAAGTGCCCGGGTGGTCCTGGTGATGGTCTGCGTGGCTGCCGTGGCCAGCCTGCTGGCGATCCTGTTGGAGCTGGCCGGCGCCAGCCATCACGATGAGAGCGGCAAGCTGCTGCGCTATGGCTTCACGGCCTCCACCGTGTTCGGCTCGTGGCTGTTGATCGGCACCATCTTCACGCTGCACTATGCGCGCCTGTTCTACGCCGGCGACGATGACCCGCAGGCCTTGCCGCTGCGCTTTGCCGATGGGCTGGCGCAGCCCGACTACTGGGACTTCCTCTATTTTTCGCTGACCATCAGCGTGGCCGTGCAGACCTCCGACGTGGGCGTGGCCACGCGACCACTGCGCCGTGCCGTGCTGGCGCATTCGCTGATCTGCTTCATCTTCAACGCCGCCATCATCGGCCTGTCCATCAATATCGCCGCCGGCCTGGTGGGGAATTGAACCGAACCATCGCGTACCTGTCCTAGCGAGGTTCAGGCATCCGCGCCGCCAGGCGCCTGCCTGCGCACATCCGGGGCGAACCGTATAATGGGCCGCTTTATTGGTTCGCTTTACCGGCAGCAATAAAAAGGGGAGGAGGGGCACAGATCCCTCGCAGCTCGACCAACGATACGAACAAACAGGGAGCGCGTCGTGCCGGTTCATTCTAGCCAAGCAGAAGAACGTATTGCCATCTTGAAGCGCCAGGGCAAGGGCGCCTTTTCCGGTCCGCCCCTGCCACCGGGCCCGCTGATCGGGTTCGGTCTGGCCATCCTGGCCGTGATCCTGATCGCGCTCTTTACCTACCAGGCCTCGGTGACCCGGGGCGAGACCGCGCGCGCGGTTTCCCACACCATCGAGGTGCGCGAGCAGTTGCAAGTGCTGCTGTCCACCCTCAAGGATGCCGAGACCAGCCAGCGCGGCTTCCTGCTGACCGGTGCCGAGAGCTACCTGGGCCCGTACAACCAGGCCAGGGCCTCGCTGCCCGGCGAGATCGGCAAGCTGCGCGCGCTGGTGGGCGATAGTCCGGACCAGTTGCAGCGGCTGTCGCAAATCGAGCGCATCAGCGGCGAGAAGATGGAGGAGCTGGCCCAGACCATTGCCCTGCAGCGCGCCGGTGACCGTGCCGGTGCGCTGTCGGTGGTGCAATCCGATCGCGGCAAGATGGCCATGGACCGGGTACGCACGGTGTCGGCCCAGATGGAAGCGCAGGAGCGCGACCTGCTCAATACGCGTCAGGCCGACTGGCAGGATGCGGTCACCTTCTCCACCGCCGTGGCCTGGGGTGGCTCGGCGCTGCTGCTGGTACTGATCGTGGCTGCTGCCGCCACCACCTCGCGTGACTACCGCCTGCGCGAGAAGCAGGCCTGGATCCGTGCCGGCCAGATGGGCCTGGCCGAACGGCTGCAGGGTGAACAGCGCCTGGGCGTGCTGGGCGACAATACCCTGGCCTTCCTGACCGGCTATCTCAACGCCCAGGTCGGGGCAATCTATCTGCGCACCGATGCGGGTGACTTCGAACGTTTCGCCGCCTATGCCATGGAGGACCAGGCCGGCCCGGTCACGCTGCAGCACGGCCAGGGCCTGCTGGGCCAGGCGGCCAAGCTCAATCGCGCCATGCATGTCAGGGATGTCCCGGCCGACTACCTGGCCGTGTCCTCGGCGGTGGGGCGGCGCCAGCCCAGCGAACTGCTGATCGTGCCGGCCGCCAGCGAGGGCGTGGTGCAGGCGGTCTTTGAACTGGGCTTCCTGCGTGGCGTGCGTCCCGAGGAAGAAGAGCTGCTGGCGCGCCTGTCGGATCAGGTGGCGGTGGCCGTGCGCTCCTCCAAGGACCGCACCCGGCTGGAAGAACTGCTGGAAGAAACCCAGCGCCAGTCCGAGGAATTGCAGGCCCAGCAGGAAGAGCTGCGGGTCAACAACGAAGAGCTGGAAGAGCAGGGCCAGGCCCTGAAGGCATCCCAGGTACGGCTGGAAACCCAGCAGGCCGAGCTGGAAGAAACCAACGCCCAACTGGAAGAACAGACCCAACTGCTCGAAGTGCAGAAGGATGACCTGGCCAAGACCCAGGTCGTGCTGGTGGAAAAGGCCACCGAACTGGAGCGCGCCAACCAGTACAAGAGCGAGTTCCTGGCCAACATGAGCCACGAGTTGCGCACCCCCCTGAACTCCACGCTGATCCTGGCCAAGCTGCTGGCCGACAACAAGCACGGCAACCTCAGCGACGAGCAAGTGCGCTTTGCCCAGACCATTTCCTCGGCTGGCAACGATCTGCTGGCGCTGATCAACGACATCCTGGACCTGTCCAAGATGGAGGCCGGCAAGCTCGACATCGTCGCCGAATCCTTCGTGGTGGCCAAGCTGGCCGATGAGCTCAACGCCAGCTTCTCGGTCACGGCCCAGCAGAAGGGCCTGGCCTTGAAGGTGCAGATCGAGCCGGGCGTGCCGGCGCGCATGGAAACGGACATGCAGCGCCTGGGCCAGATCCTCAAGAATCTGCTCTCCAACGCCATCAAGTTCACCGAGAAGGGCGAGGTCAGCTTGCGCATCTACGCCGACGCCAACGAGCACATCGCCTTTGCCGTGCGCGACACCGGCATCGGCATCGGCCAGGACCAGCACCAGTTCATCTTCGAAGCCTTCCGCCAGGCCGATGGCAGCACCCATCGCAAGTACGGCGGCACCGGCCTGGGCCTGTCGATCTCGCGCGACCTGGCGCATCTGCTGGGCGGCGATATCCAGGTGCAGAGCCGCCCGGGCGAGGGCAGCATCTTCACGCTCTCGCTGCCGCAGGTCTATCGCAGCGAACAGGTCGCCGTGCGGCCGGTGCCGGTGTCGGCCGCCGCGCTGGCCTCGGCCTCGACGCTGCAGGCGGCCCAGGTCGCCACCGCCCCCGATATTCGCATGGGCAGCGTCTCGGCGACCACATCGCAGGCCACGCCGACCCGCTTGCAGGAGATCGCCATCGATGACGACCGTCATCGCATCGAGCCGTCCGCGCGCCTGATCCTGGTGATCGAGGATGACACCTCCTTTGCCCTGATCCTGCGCGACCTGGCTCATGAGATGGGCTTCCAGTGCGTGATCACCCATTCGGCCAACGAGGGCGTGGCCGCCGCCGGGTTGTACCGTCCCAGCGCCATCCTGCTGGACATGAACCTGCCCGACTTCTCCGGCCTGGGCGTGCTGGACCAGATCAAGCGCAATCCCAAGACCCGCCATATTCCCGTACATGTGGTGTCGGTGGCCGACTACGCCCACGAAGCCATGGAGCGCGGCGCGGTCGGCTATGCCCTCAAACCGGTGCAGCGCGAAGAACTGGTGGGTGCCATCCGCAAGCTCGAAGCCAAGTTCCTGCAAGACCTGCGCCATGTGCTGGTGGTGGAGGACGATGCCCGCCAGCTCGACAGCATCCGCCAGCTGCTGGCCGGCGAGACCATCCACCTGGTCGGCGTGCGTACCGCCACCGAAGCCCTGGCGCGCCTGCGCGAGACCACCTTCGATTGCATGGTGATGGACCTGAACCTGCCCGACCTGTCCGGCTACCAGTTGCTGGAGAAGATGGCCGAGCAGGAGCACGTGGCCTTCCCGCCGGTGATCGTCTATACCGGCCGCTCGCTGTCGGCCGAGGAAGAACAGAACCTGCGCCGCTTCTCGCGCGCCATCATCATCAAGGATGCACGGTCACCCGAGCGCCTGCTCGACGAGGTGACACTGTTCCTGCATCAGGTGGAAACCACGCTGCCGCCGGAGAGCCAGCGCCTGCTGAAGGTGGCGCGCGACCGCGAGACCGTCTTCGAGGGCCGTCGCATCCTGGTGGTGGAGGATGATGTGCGCAACATCTTCGCCCTGTCCTCGGTGCTGGAACCCAAGGGCATGAAGGTCGACATCGCCCGCAATGGCCGCGAGGCGCTGGAGGCGCTGCAACGCAGCCGTGAGCAGAGCAATGGCAAGGGCCAGGCCGGCGCGCCCATCGACCTGGTGCTCATGGATATCATGATGCCCGAGATGGACGGCCTGACCGCCATGCGCGAGATCCGCAAGGATGTCCACTGGAAACGCCTGCCCATCATCGCACTGACCGCCAAGGCCATGAAGGACGACCAGGAGAAATGCCTGGCCGCAGGCGCCAACGACTACATCGCCAAGCCCCTGGATGTGGAAAAACTGCTCTCGCTGGTGCGCGTATGGATGCCGAAATGAACCAGGCCATGGGCCACCGGCATTTCGATATCGAGATGCAGTTGCTGCTCGACGCCATCTATCTCAAGTACCACTGCGATTTCCGTGCTTACGCCGGTGCGTCGCTCAAGCGCCGGCTGGTCACCGCCATGGGGCGCTTCGAATGCGCCACGCTGTCGCAGCTGCAGGACAAGGTGTTGCACGACGCTAGCGTGTTCCCGGCTCTGATGGAATACCTCACGGTGCAGGTCAGCGAAATGTTCCGCGACCCCAGCTATTTCCTCTCGCTGCGCCAGCAGGTGCTGCCCTTGCTGCGCACCTACCCGTCGCTGAAGATCTGGGTGGCCGGCTGCAGCAGCGGCGAGGAAGTCTATTCACTGGCCATCCTGCTGCACGAGGAGGGACTGCTCGAACGCAGCCTGATCTATGCCACCGATATCAACCAGACGGCGCTGAAGAAGGCCGAGGCCGGCGTCTATGCGCTGGAGCGTATCGCCGGTTTCACCAGCAATCACCAGAAATCCGGCGCCAGGACCTCGCTTTCGGATTACTATACGGCCGCTTATGGCGCGGTGGTGTTCGACAAGTCCCTGCGTCGCAACGTGGTCTTTTCGGACCACAGCCTGGCCACCGACAGCGTCTTTGCCGAGATGCACCTGGTGTCCTGCCGCAATGTGCTGATCTATTTCAACCGGCAATTGCAGGAACGCGCCCTGGGCCTGTTCCGCGAATCGCTGGTGCGCAAGGGTTTCCTGGGCCTGGGATCGAAGGAGTCACTGCGCTTTTCCTCGCATGCGGAGGCGTTTGACGAGATCGTGCGCGAGGACCGCATCTTCCAGAAGAAGGGGGACCTGTGAGCGCGCCGACCGTCGCCGCAGCCGCCAGCCGGCGCATCGAGGCCATCAAGGCGGTCGTCATCGGCGCCTCGGCGGGTGGCGTGGATGCCTTGTCCGATATCCTGCCGGCCTTGCGCGTTGGCGCTGACGTGGCCACCCTGGTGGTGCTGCACCTGCCGCGCGAACGGCCCAGCCTGCTGGTGTCCATCTTTGCCCATCGGTGTCTCCAGCCGGTGCGCGAGGCGCAGGACAAGGAGCCTGTCGAGGCAGGGGTGATCCATTTCGCGCCGCCGGACTATCATCTGCTGGTGGACAAGGCGCCGGAAGGACCGCTGCTGGCGATGTCCAACGATGAACCGGTCAACTTCTCGCGGCCGGCCATCGATGTGCTGTTCGAGTCGGCGGCTGACGTCTACGGGCCACGGCTGATGGGCATCGTCCTCACCGGTGGCAACCAGGACGGCGCAGCAGGCTTGCAGGCCATTGCGCGCGCGGGTGGCGTGACGGTGGTGCAGGACCCGCAACAGGCACAGGTGCCTTACATGCCGGAACAGGCATTGGCGCTGGGGGAAATCGATTATGTGCTCACGCTCCCGCAGATCGCCGATCTGCTGCGCACCCTGGGTGCGCGTGGCGCGGGGCAAGAGCAAGAAAAGGAATGCGGGTGATAGAACAAGAACATGAATGCCGGGAGCTGCCACGGGTGAAATTCCTGCTGGTCGACGATCTCGATGAAAACTTGCTGGCCTTGTCGGCGCTGCTGCAGCGTGACGATGTCGAGCTGCTGCTGGCGCGTTCCGGACTGGAGGCGCTGGAACTGCTGCTGGTACACGAGGTGGCGCTGGCCTTCCTCGACGTGCAGATGCCCGACATGGATGGCTTCGAGCTGGCCGAGCTGATCCGCGGCAGTGAACGCACGCGCAATGTGCCGCTGATCTTCGTGACGGCTGGCGTGCGCGACGAGCGTCGCATGTTCAAGGGCTATGAAAGCGGAGCGGTGGATTTCCTCTACAAGCCCATCGAGGCGCATATCCTGCGCAACAAGGCCGAGGTGTTCTTCCAGCTGTATCGTCAGAAGCAGCAGCTGGCGCTGGAGCTGCGCGAGCGTACCGAGACCCTGCGCTTGAACGAGATGTTCGTGGCCATCCTCGGTCACGACCTGCGCAACCCGTTGAGCGCCGTGATGATGGCGGCCACGCTCCTGCAGCGCAGCTACAAGGAAGAAGTGGCGCAGAAGGCCTCGCAGCAGATCCTCAATGGCGGCAAGCGCATGGCCAAGCTGATAGAGAACATGCTCGACCTGGCCCGCGCACGACTGGCCGGCGGCATCCCGCTGGCGCGCGCGAGTGCCTGCCTGGGTGAGATCACCGAGCGGGTGGTCCAGGAATACCAGGCCACTTACCCGGGCAGCGTCGTCGAGCGCCGTATCGACGGTGACGATCACGGCTTCTGGGATGGCGACCGCCTGGCCCAGGTAGTCGCCAACCTGCTCGGCAATGCCCTGCAGCATGGCGTGCCGGGACAGCCGGTCTGCATCGGCATCGATGGCAGGAGCGAGAACGAGGTGGTGCTGAGCCTCTCCAACCAGGGCGTGATCCCGGCCGCGCTGCTGCCGGTCATCTTCGATCCCTTCCGTGGCGGTGAGCGGGAGTCGGGGCGCCAGGAGGGACTGGGCCTGGGCTTGTACATTGCCCAGCAGATCGTGAAGGCACATGGCGGCGCCATCGACATGAGTTCCGATAATGTAATGCAGACGCTGGTGACGGTGCGCTTACCGCGACGCTAGGCGATCTTCCTCTGCCAACCAGCCGACCGTTCGTGCTGAGCAGGTCCGCCAGGACCGTATCGAAGGTGCGCTGTCTTCAATACAGCGGGGCTATGCTTTGACAAGCCCCGGAGAGTCTTCGATACGCCGCGAAGCGGCTACTCAGTCCGAACGGCTCCATTGGCGTTAAAGAAAATGGTTCAGCTTGCGATTGAAGCGGATGGGGCGCCGCTTGAGTGCGAAGAATTCGTCCCTCCCATACTTGAAGGCCAAGCGCGCAAATTCGATGAACCCTGCGATTGCGATGAGATAGATAATACTTATCGCCGTACTATCTGATGGAAGGGGCCGCAGATGGACCTTCGCCATGCTTGTCAGTATCAGCCCTAACACGAGGATAGTGTAAATAAGGCAGTTTTTTCCTGGAGGAAGATGATCTGAAGATCCCCCAGCTGATTCAGGCTGCGCATAGCGGTACTCAAGGCAGACTCGCGTCTCGGGGTATTAATGTCTGGGAGGTACATCTTGAGCCCAGAGCAAGGCATTCAACGCAGGGTCAGCTTCGCCTCGCCATTCCTTGACCTCTTTTTTGGGATCGTCCGGATAGTCACCCCGCTGCCTCGCAAGCACGGTTTCGCCCCAGCCAATTGGGGTATCCCCGCGGGGTTCATCGTAGGGGTCGTCAGGTTCAATGACGCTGACGTCCATGACTGCCTGCGGCCAGACAGGATCACGGCAGGTCCAGAGCGCCATCAAGCGGTAGCCGGTCATGAGCAGGATGTAGGGCATGATCGCGATGCGGTAGCGAACACTCGCCTGCATGCCCGAGTCGTACAGGCAAAAGAGGAAGCTTTCTCGCATGCTCTCGCACTCGCTAAAAAACAATGGCGGCTTGGGTAATTCGGCCGGTCCGTGGTTCATGTACCAACACCAGTAATTCCATTGGGACAGCAGGCCTTGCAGGTTCTCGTTTTCCTCCCATTTTCGACCGATGGCAAAAGCACGCAGGACGTTACCGTTTTGATCGACCTCGTAGTGTCGAATATGGTAGGTGTGTCTGTTGTTTGCTGATCCTCTGTGGATACAAAAAATGGATCTTTTGTCCCATGGAATTTCCCAGGTGATGTCGCCCTGGCCTGTTTTGGATAAGAAACGACGACGGCGGATGGTGTAGATCTTTTTCTCTTGGCGATTAAAACGGATAGGCCGACGTTTCAATGCAAAGAATTCGTCCCTGCCGTACTTGACTGCGATATATGTGAACGTCGATGTCGCAATCAGCACGATGAGGATGGATGCAAAGGGAATGCCCTCAAGCGAGCTGTTGTTGTGTTCTATGACATCTAATGAAAGGAAGACAAATGCAAGGAAGCCCAAACAGGCAAAGATTACGCCGCCTCCTATCCACTGGCGGCTCATATAAGGTTGATCCGTTACGTCCATGAAGGTGGAATTGATTCGGAAAATCGTGGCGGTATCTTTGCACTCAGAACTGACAGGTTCATTGATGCTCAAGCGATGTCGAAGATCCCATTCGGGGATAGGTTGACCAGCTTTGAATTGGGGTCTGTCAGAAATTTCGTGTTTAGGGCATAACATGTCACCAAGGAGTGAATATGCCCCGCAAACCGAAAGCTATGCCGGCAGCCTTGCCAG
>QFZN01008531.1_pt1 | contig 29502 bp, 29 predicted proteins | sample 1740101 | NCBI WGS metagenome assembly QFZN01 (sample SAMN09210849, study PRJNA391713) | Ciliate metagenome, whole genome shotgun sequencing project. | isolation source: combination of 50 Heterometopus sp. ciliate cells from an enrichment culture... | host: Heterometopus sp. ...
AATCGCTGGCAAGGCTGCCGGCATAGCTTTCGGTTTGCGGGGCATATTCACTCCTTGGTGACATGTTATGCCCTAAACACGAAATTTCTGACAGACCCTCCCAAGCGTCCAGCGATGAAGCCCAATCCCCGCGCCACGCACCGCAAGGCATAGGGCGAGACTTGTTGATGCAAGCGCTCGCGAGGGAGAACATGTCGCTATGCGACGGGCCGCGTTGCATAGCGCACCACGTCGCCCACGCAGGCGATCCGGTGGCCGTCCATCTCCATACCGGTGCTGGCCGTGGAGATTTCGCCGCCCAGCCGGGTCCTTGATCCCATCGTGGCAAGGTCATACGTGCCCTTGACGGGCCGTGCGGCCAGCTTCGCCATGAACTCGGCAACAAGGCGTTGCCCCTCTTCTTCCATGTACTCCAGTGCGGCTCCTTCCTGTAACTGTGAATGCCGCTCAAGGGCGGCGGTGATGTTGACCAGCGCATCAAGCGAGAAGCGCGAGACGTTGCGGCGCAGCAGGTCGCTGATGCGTGGCTGCGTCAGCCCGCACAGGCCGGCTGCGTGCTGTTGTGTCCAACGGTTGGCCGCGATCACGGCTTTGATCCTGTCGATCAAGACCGAGCGGGCCTGCTCATTGGCAGGCGGCGTATCGGGATGCGGTGATGTTGTCATCCGGATACTATGCCAGATTTGGCATATATTCACCATCAGCGGCGAGACATGTATGGGCTTGTCGTAAAACAAATGTTTTACGACATATTTGCAACAGTCGTCTGCGCCAACCTCCTGGCGGCCTCAAAATTGTGCGGAAAACTCTATCGCCACGCGCTGCCATACGGAAACCTATTCTTGATGGTTATCCGCCTATGTTGGTTGGCTACATGCGCCTGTCGTCGGATTCCGACCGGCAGAGCACGGACTTGTAGCGCGATGCGCTGCTCGCCGCCGGCGTCGATCCGCGTCACCTGTTCAAGGATCATGCCTCCGGCGCGAAGGATGACCGCGCCGGCCTGGCGCGGGCGCTCGAATTCGTCCGGCCTGGCGATGTGCTGGTCGTGTGGAAGCTCGACCGGCTCGGCGGCAGACCACAAGCGATCACCGGAGAAAAGCTGGACGGCATCGTCGCCGCGCTCGAGGGCGGCATGTCCAAGGCGGCGGTGTGCCGCAACTTCAACGTTAAGCGCACCACGTTGATCGAAACCTTGGCGCGAACAGGTTGGCGTGACGTGGGAAAGGCAGCCGATGAACAACAAGAATAAGCTGCTCACCGTCTTATCCGACGCCGAGCAGCGGCCTACCCGCCCAAGTCTATTGCATCTTGCAGATCGGCTATTTCAAAGCCAAACACGCCTTCTTCCGTTTCGACTGGAACGAGGTCGAAGACAATTGCGCCTTCGTGCTGAGCCGTTATTTCCACGGCGAGCCGTTCGAGCGCAAGCCGATCACCAAGCACGAACACTACACCCAGCGCGAGCGGGTCGCCGAGCTGTTCGGCTACCGGCCATGGGCAGCCGGCTTCCTGCCGCAACTCGCGCATCAGGCCGCGCTGGGTCAACTTCTGGTGCGCGACGACACCCTGTCGCAATTGGCTGCCCTCAAGCAGGATGCCAAGGATTTCGGCTGGCGCCAGATGACCCGCGAGCGTGAAAAGCGCGCCACGCTGGGGCCGCTGCAGCGGATCGCCAAGGCGCTGCTGCCCAAGCTCGGCGTCTCGCAGCAGAACGTGCTGTATTACGCCAGCCTGGCGAATTTCTACACCGTTCACGACCTGCGCAACCTGAAGGCCGATCAGACCAAACTCTACTTGCTGTGCTATGCCTGGGTGCGCTATCGGCAGCGCTCCGACAACCTGGTCGATGCGATGGCCTACCACATGAAGCAGTTGGAGGATGAAAGCAGTACTGACGCAAAGCAGTCCTTTGCCGCTGAGCAGTCGAGCCGTGAGCAAGACACCCCGCAGGTCGGCCGCCTGCTTTCGCTCTACATCGACGACAGCGTGCCCGATGCTTGCGGCGCTGTCTTGGGCCAAGAGCGTGTGCAGCACCGTCATTTCTCCGACGATCTGGTTTCGATGGACGACAAGGCCGACGATCCGGCGCTGTACGAGAAGTACCTGATCGTGCTGACGATTGCCTACTTCGACCGTCTTGGCATGCTTTGTCTCATTTAACCTCAACGACTCGAACCGCCCGGTGCGGACCCGCATGCCGGGTGGTGTAGGAGGGGATCGGCCAGTGACTGGCCGCCCCTATGCCGATTGTGGCGCCTGTGTCCATGTGCGGGAAGGGACAATCTGACCAAGTGCCTTCGAACCAAAAGTATGCGATTCTGTCCGTCTGCATTGAGGGAGATCAATTTTTCCCGGTGCCGCGATCTTGAGGGGAAGCGCGGCCCGGCGATGCAGGCTCATCCGAATAGAGAGTAGGGGACAGCACTGTGCAGGCTGCGGCGATGCGTCAAGCGCGGCGGCACGGGCATAAAAACTATTTACTTTTGAAAGGAAGGCTATGCCCCATGTAGTCATCATCGGCTGTGGTTTCGGCGGCCTCGCCGCTGCGCGTGAATTGGCCAATGCCGGCGCCGACGTGCGCATTACCATGATCGATCGCAGCAACCATCACCTGTTCCAGCCGCTGCTCTACCAGGTGGCCACGGCCGGCCTCTCGGCGCCTGCCATCAGCGCGCCCATCCGCGCCATCCTGGCGCAGCAGCGCAACCTCACCACGCTGATGGCGGCCGTCACCGGGATCGACCCGGTCGGCAAGACCGTTACGCTGGAAGATGGCAGCGCCATCGCCTACGACCACCTGATCGTGGCGGCAGGCTCCACCCACAGCTATTTCGGCCGCGATGAATGGAGCGCGCTGGCGCCCGGTCTGAAGACGCTGGAAGATGCCTTCGAGATCCGCAAGCGCATCCTCATGGCCTTCGAGCACGCCGAGCGCGAAAGCGATGCGCGTCGCCGCCAGGAATGGCTGACCTTCACCGTCATCGGTGGCGGCGCCACCGGCGTGGAGATGGCCGGCACGCTGGTGGAGATCGCCCGGCATACCCTCTCCGGCGAATTCCGCAATATCGATCCGCATTCGGCGCGGGTGGTGCTGATCGAAGGGTCGGATCGCATCCTCGGCGCCTATCCACCCGACCTGTCGGAGAAGGCGCGCGAGCAATTGCAGAAGCTGGGTGTGGATGTGCGTACCGGCAGCCGCGTGGTGCATATCGACGAGACCTGCGTGCGCTATGCCAACTTCGACGGCGAGCAGACCCTGGCCACCCGCACCGTGATCTGGTCGGCCGGCGTGGCGGCCTCGCCGCTGGGCAAGACGCTGGGCGTGGAACTGGATCGCGCAGGGCGTGTGCCAGTGTCGGCCGAGCTCAACATCGTTGGTCATGACGACATCTATGTCATCGGCGACCTGGCGGCGGCGCAGTCCGACGGCAAGCCGGTGCCGGGCGTATCACCGGCAGCCAAGCAGATGGGGCGGGTGGCGGCGCGCAACATCAAGCACCGCATGGCCGGCCGTGCGCCGGAATCCTTCGTCTACCAGGACTACGGCTCGCTGGCCACCATCGGTCGCAAGGCCGCCATTGCCATGGTCGGCAAGCTCAAGTTCTCGGGTTATCCGGCCTGGTTGTTCTGGCTGTTCGTACACGTGTACTTCCTGATCGGCTTCCGTAATCGCATGATGGTGATGGTGGATTGGGCGTGGGCCTATTTCACCTTCAAGCGCAGTGCCCGCGTGATTTCGGCGACCATGCCCGAGACCCCGCGACAGGCTGGCAAGGACGCTGTGCAGTAGCGTTGCTCCAGGGAGCACAATGACAGAAGGCCCTCGCATCCGCAGTGGATGCGAGGGCCTTCGTGCTTCGGCTGGCGGGTTCGCGCCGCTCTCAGTTCTCCAGGGCCAGCAGTGCGAAGCTGGCCAGCCAGTGGCCGCCGCTGTAGTGGCTGCCGACGACCTGGTCGATCGAGGCGGCGATGTGGCGCTGGACCGAGGCTTCCATGGCGCTGCGGGCGGCGTGGGTGGGCGGCAGGTGCCGCAGCACTTCCTTCATGCACCATGCACGCGAGAGGTTCAGGCCATCCAGGTGGGATATCTTCTGGTCGGTCGGATCCGAGACATGGGCGGGTTGCATGATCTGCGATACCCCTGCCACGCGCGGCAGGTAGGCGTCGAACCAGGCCGGGAAGGTGTCGTCGGCAAGCACCTTGCTCATCAGCAGTGCCTCGGTCAGCGCGCCGGAGATGAATTCGTCACCGCCCGGTTCGTAGTGAGCTGGATAGTCGGTGTCCTTGCCATAGAAACGCAGCGAGCTGGCGACGATCACGCCTTCGAGCTCGGTATCCTTGACGTAGCGTGCGTAGTCCAGCGACTGCGCCAGTGCAAAGGCGGTGTTGAAGTGCGCACCCACGCGGATCGGATAGCTCAGCTTGGAGAGGTAATCCAGCAGGCGACGGCGGATTTCGGCTGTCAGGGGACGCATTGCGGCATGCCATGTCGCAGCGCGGGGGTGTTTGGACATCAGCAGTTCCTGGTCCAGTGCCAGCAGCCAGCCGAAGCCATAGGGACGTTCGAAGGGCGCGCGATTGGGCGCGAGGAAGTAGTCCGTCTCGCGCTCCATCAACTCAGGCGTGAAATGCTCGTCGAAGAGGGCGGTGACCTCATCGGCTACCGGCAGGGACGGGTACAGGTGCAAGCAGCGCAGCAGCAGCCAGTAGCCATGTACCGCCGAGTGCCAGTCATAGCAGCCATAGAACACCGGATGCATCGCGCGCGGCGAGAGGACGTCGCCCGCGTCGTTGAGCAGGTGCATGACGTGGTTGGGATATTCCTGGCGCAGGTAGGCCAGCGGCATGCGGGCAAAGTCTTCTGCCCGTTGGGGGGTAAGTTGCATGGGGGACTCCTTGGACTTCATGAAGCAGGGATGAAACGAAGTGGCCGTCGTCGCTGGATGACGGCCACGCCAGGCTTGCCGATGCGATCAGCGGAAAGCCAGGAAGTACATCAGGAACACGTTCACCGTCAGCAAAGTCAGCGCCGTGGGCAGCTGCACCTTGATGACCTGGTACTTGTTCTTCAGTTCCAGCAGTGCGGCCGGCACGATGTTGTAGTTCGCGGCCATCGGCGTCATCAGCGTGCCGCAGTAGCCGGAATACATGCCGATGGCTACCAGCGGTGCCGGGTCGGCGTGATGGCCGAGGATCAGGAAGGGCAGGGCGATACCGGCACTCATCACCGGGAAGGCGGCAAACGCATTGCCCATGATCATGGTGAACAGTGCCATGCCCACGCAGTAGATCACCACCACCAGGAAGCGATTGTCGGGATTGACGAACAGGCTCACCACGTGCTGCACCGAGGTACCGGTCTTGGCCGCGACGAACACACCGCCGAGCATGGCCAGCATCAGCGGCAGGATCGCCGCCCAGCCGATCGAATCCACCAGCCGACGCGACTGGCGCACCGCCTGCAGCGGCGTGCCACGTGTCAGCACGCAACCGGCGATCAGCGCACACAGGCAGGCCACGCACAGGGCGGCCAGCGTCAGTTGCTTCTGGTCCAGCAGCATCACGCCGCCGATGGACACGCCCTTGAGCAGCACGGTACAGGCCACCGTCACCACCGGGATCAGCACCGCCGGGAAGAACAGCCAGTTGCCCAGTCGTTTGGAGGAGGCCACGCGTTCATCCTGGCTTGAGGTGGCATAGCTGCCCATGGACAGCATGCCGGTGCCGGCGATCAGCGAGATGATCACGACGGTGGCGCCGATGATGCGATAGGCCATGGACTTGCCGAGGTTGTCCACCAGCAGGTCACCGAACAGGAACACGGCGCCGAACAGGAACCAGAACAGGGCCGTGGTCAGGCGCTTGGGGTTGCCCTTGTCGCGCAGGGTCATGGCCACCAGCATCATGACGATGACGCCGATCAGGTAGTAGATGCGGTTGATGGAAATGAGCGTGCTCATGCTTGCACCTTGGAAGCGTTGGGTTGGGTGGCTTTCCACGCCTGGACATCGCGGGCGATGGAGGCGTCGAGGCGGCTCAGGCGGAACATGTGGATCACCAGCGCCGAGAGGGCGGTGGGGATGGCCCACAGGCCGAGGTGCAGGGGCTCGATGTTGGTGATGCCGTTTTCCTTGAGGAAGGCATCCATCAGCAGCACGGCACCGAAGGCGATGAAGATGTCTTCGCCGAAGAACACGGCGATGTTGTCGCAGGCGGCGGCATGGGCCTTGATCTTGTCACGGATGTGTTGCGGCAGGTCGTCGCCATAGGCATTCACGGCCGCGCCTTCCGCCATCGGTGCCAGCAGCGGGCGCACGGTCTGTGCCTGGCCGCCGAGGTAGATCAGGCCCAGTGCAGCGGTACCTTCACGCAGGATGAAGTAGAGCATCAGGATACGTGCCGAGGTGGCACTGGCGATGCTGGAGATCCAGGCTTGTGCGCGTTCCTTCAGGCCGTAGTGTTCGAGCAGGCCGATGATGGGCAGGATCAGCAGGAAGGTCGCCAGCGAACGGCTGTTGACGAACTTCTCGCCGAAGGTTTCCAGCAGCATGCCGAAATCCATGCCCACCGACAGGCCGGTGGTGAGACCGGCGACGGTGACCACCAGCAGCGGGTTGAAACGTAATGCAAATCCGGCCACGACGATCGGTATCCCGATCAGTGGCAGCAGTGTCGTACTCTCCATGAAAACTCCCTTTGTGAATTTGGAAAAAATCCTATCGCCGGATTGCAAGGTCCGTGCCAGATGCATCGCTGGAAGCCGCGTCCAGACTGCCTTTGCGGGGCATAGGGGCGTGTTTTTTCCTGCGACCTCACGGGCCTCATCGCGGCGACTTTTCTTATTGTTTTTTAGAACGGAACTACAGCTTGCGACTACCTTGAATCAAGTGGTGCTGCCACCATTCCCGCGCCTTGCGATTGACAGCGATGACGCGGAAGACGGCTTCATGCTGCTGCGCGCACCGCGATACGCTCTTCGTGCAGGCGTGCACGAATCTGGCGCGCGAAATCCAGTGCATGCGGCCCATCTCCGTGCAGGCAGACGGTCTGTGCATTGACCTGGACGGTGCTGCCGTCGATGGCCTTGACCTTCTTCTGCTTCGCCAGCGACAGGGTTTGTGCAATGGCGTCGGCATCATTGGTGATCATCGCGCCCGGCTTGCTGCGCGCGACCAGGCTGCCGTCGGCTTCATAGGCGCGGTCGGCGAAGACTTCCTCGACGGCATTCAGGTCGGCATGGCGGGCGGCGGCGATCAGTTCGCTGCCGGCCAGGCCGTACAGGCTCAGTTCGGGATTGAAGGTGCGGATGGCGGCACAGATGGCGTTGGCCAGCACGGCATCCTTGGCGGCCTGGTTATAGAGCGCGCCGTGCGGCTTGACGTGGGTCATGCGGCCGCCTTCGGCGCGCACGATGGCGTCCAGTGCGCCCAACTGGTAGAGCATGCCGCTGAAGATTTCCTCGGGTGGCACCTGCATGGTGCTGCGTCCGAAGTTCTCGCGGTCGAGGAAGCTCGGATGTGCGCCGATGGCCACGTGGTTCTGGATCGCCCAGCGCACGCAGCGGCGCATGGTGGCGGCATCGCCCGCATGCCAGCCGCAGGCGATGTTGGCGGAACTGACCAGGGTCAGCAATTGTTCGTCGGTGTCGCAGCCCTCGCCGAGGTCGGCATTCAGGTCGATGTGCATGGCGTGTCCCTTATTTTCGGTAAAGCGTTGCACGCGACCAGTCCAGTGCAGCAACCGTGTCGCGGATGGAATCCAGATAGGTCTGTTGCTCTTCGGCGGCAGCCAGCGCATCGGCCAGTTCGCAGGGCTCCAGTCTCAGCGTGGCGTTCAAGGGTGCTTGCGCCAGCTTCCACAGGTCGGCACCGATCACCACGCCGATCTTGGGATAGCCACCGGTGGTCTGGGCATCGCCCATGAGGATGATGGGCTGGCCGGAGGGAGGTACCTGGATCACGCCCGGTACCACGCCATGGGAGAGCATGTCGCGACCCGGCTTGCGCTTGAGTTCCTCGCCTTCCAGTCGATACCCCATGCGGTTGCTGTTGGGCGTGACGCGCCAGGTCGCACCCCACAGGGCTACGCGCGAGCTCTTGGTGAATTGTTCGAATTCCGGGCCGGGCAGCACGCGCAGGGTGACATGCTGGCTGTGTTCATCCTCCCGCAGACCCAGACCGCTCCAGCGTGGCGAACGCACTCCGAAGGCCGGGCCATGCACGGCCGCCGATGCGGCCTGGCTATCGCCGATGGGCAGCTTGTCGCCGCGCTTGAGGGCGCGTCCCTGGTGGCCACCGAAGCCGGCCTTCAGGTCGGTGCTGCGCGAACCCAGTACCAGCGGCACATCGATGCCACCTGCTACCGCCAGGTAGGTGCGCATGCTGTGACGCGGCGCATGTTCCGGGTTGTCGGCGGCAGCCAGGCTGAGCTTGAGGATGCTGCCGGCGCGTACCGGAATGCTCCAGCAGGCGGCAATGGGTTGGCCATTGAGGGTGGCACCGATATCGTCGCCACCGAGGGCGATGCGGGTATCGCTGGTGAAGCGGATCTCGCACAGGCCCATGGTGATTTCCAGGCCGGCGGCATCAGCCGGATTGCCCACCAGCAGGTTGGCGCTGGCCAGCGCCAGGGTATTGAGGGCACCACCGGGATGGATGCCCTGGCTGCGATGACCATGGCGGCCGAGGTCTTGCACCGACGCCAGCATGCCGGGTTGAAGGATGTCCATCATGATTCCACGCGCTCCACGGTAAAGCGTACACGGTCGCCCGGACGCAGCAGCGTCGGCGCTTCCTGGCTGGGGTCGAACAGGCTGAGCGAGGTGCGACCCAGCAATTGCCAGCCACCGGGAGAGGCCATGGGATAGATCCCGGTCTGTTCCCCACCGATGCCCACCGAACCGGCCGGGATGGTGACGCGTGGCGTGGTGTGGCGGGGCGTGGCCAGTTCCGGTGCCAGGCCGCCCATGTAGGCGAAGCCGGGCATGAAGCCGATGAAATAGACCACGTACTCGCCGCCGCTGTGACGGGCGATGACCTCGTCGATGGAAAAGCCGGTATGGCGTGCCACGTTCTCCAGGTCGGGGCCGCCGGCGCCGCCATAGACCACGGGGATCTCCACGGTGCGGCCGGCGTGCTGCTGGACATTGAGCCTGGACCAGTGCTGGGTGATACGTTGTGCCAGGGTCGCCAGGTCGCTGACCGGGCGTCGGGTGATGAGGGTCAGGTTGTTCATGCCGGGTACGACTTCGCTGACTTCGTCCCAGCTATCGGCCAGTTCGGCCAGGGCCCAGATGCGCTGCTGCTGGGCCAGGGTCGCCGGAGCAGGCAGGCTGCAAAGCAGCGCGCTGTCGCCCAGCGGGTGGATCTGAGGTGGCTGCATGGTGTCTCTTGCCTCGCCTGTGATTTGTTTTCAGACCCCGTCGATGCCACTGACGGGGTTCGTGCTGCGTCTTGCCGATGCTGTGCTTTTTTGCGGATATTACATTCGGAGCAAAATATAAACAATATGTCGATAAATTATTTATTTGTCTTTGCGATATAGTGTTGCCATTTCGTCGCCCTTCGCCTGATCGCCCATGAACAACGAGACGCCAGAATCCGTCCAGCCGCAGCAGCCTGCCGCTGCCGGGGCAGTCAAGCCCACCAAGATCGTTTCTTCCCAGCACCTGGTCTCCGAGCGCAGCGCCGAGCTGTCCGAGCTGGAGTACGCGCTGATCATGGCCAGCCATGCCTTCAACCGCTGGATGGTGCGCTGCATGGCCGCCGCCGGTGCCAAGGACATGACGGCCATCGAGGTGTCATTGCTGCATCACGTCAATCATCGGGAGCGCAAGAAGAAGCTGGCCGATATCTGTTTCGTGCTCAATGTCGAGGACACCCATGTGGTCACCTATGCGCTCAAGAAACTGGTCAAGGCCGGTTACGTCAAGAGCGAGAAGGCCGGCAAGGAATTGCTGTTTTCGACCACGCCGACCGGCCAGGAACTGTGCATGAAGTACCGGGAGGTGCGCGAGCGCTGTCTCATCGAGGTACAGGCCGAGAGCGGCATCCCCAACCAGGCCATCGGCGAGGCGGCGCAGTTGCTGCGCAATGCTTCCGGGCTGTATGACACGGCTGCGCGCGCCGCGGCCTCCCTGTGAGCCTACTCACAGGGTGTTGAGAAAAGGATAGGACATGCGAGCCATTGAAATTAAGGAATTTGGCGGCCCCGAGGTATTGCAGCCTTGCGAGCGCCCCATGCCGGAGTTGAAGTCCGGCGAAGTGCTGATCAAGGTCCATGCGGCTGGTGTGAACCGGCCTGACGTGTTCCAGCGTACCGGCAACTATCCGGTGCCGCCGGGCGCCTCCGACCTGCCGGGACTGGAAGTGGCGGGCGAGATCGTGGCCGGTGACCTGGGCAATAGCGGATTCAGGCTGGGTGACCTGGTCTGTGCGCTGGTGCAGGGCGGTGGCTATGCCGAGTATTGCGCGGCACCGCTGGCGCAATGCCTGCCGGTCCCGAAGGGCTTGAGCCCGCTGGAGGCGGCGGCGCTGCCGGAGAACTATTTCACCGTCTGGAGCAATGTCTTCGACCGTGGGCAATTGTCGGGCCAGGAAACCCTGCTGGTGCAGGGCGGATCCTCCGGCATCGGCGTGACTGCCATCCAGATCGCCCGTGCGCTGGGGCATCGCGTGTTCGCCACGGCAGGCAGCGCCGAGAAGTGTCGGGCCTGCGAAGAGCTGGGGGCGGAGCGCGCCATCAACTACAAGACCGAGGACTTCGAGGCGGTCGTGAAGGACTTGACCGGTGGGCGTGGTGTCGATGTCATCCTCGACATGGTGGGGGGCGATTACCTGCCGCGCGAGATCAAGGCATTGGCTGACGATGGCCGACTGGTCTTCATCGCCCAGCTGGGCGGCAGCAAGGGACCGTTGGACATGGGGCAGGTGATGCGACGTCGCCTGACCATCACCGGCTCCACCCTGCGCCCGCGTCCGGTGGCCTTCAAGGCGGCGATTGCGGCCAATCTGCGCCAGCATGTGTGGCCGCTGATCGAGGCGGGCAAGATCAAGCCGGTGATCCACCAGCGATTCCCGCTGGAACAGGCGGCCCAGGCGCATGCCATGATGGAAAGCAGTACCCACATCGGCAAGATCATGCTGGAGCTGTAAGAGGGTAGGGTGGAGGTCCGGTTTGACCGTCTTTGCGGCTACCGGCTACAATACGAGGTTATCCAATTCACACCAATCTCGTAAAACATAGCCTATGCGTCGCAAACTCGTAGCCGGTAACTGGAAAATGAATGGCAGCTTGGCTGCCAATGCCGCGCTGATCGCCGGTATCAAGGAAGGCCTTGCAGCCGGTGCCTGCGATGTCGCCGTGTGCGCACCGGCGCCCTACCTGGCGCAAGTGCAGGTTGCGGTGGCTGGTTCGGTGTTGGCTTCGGGGGCGCAGGATATCTCTGCCCATGCCTCTGGTGCCTATACCGGCGAAGTCTCGGCAGCGATGTTGCAGGAGTTTGGTGTGCAGTACGTCATCATTGGTCACTCCGAGCGTCGCGCCTATCATGGCGAGTCCGACGCGGCGGTGGCGGCCAAGACCGCGGCGGCACTGCAGGCTGGCCTGGTGCCGGTGGTGTGCGTGGGCGAAACGCTGGAACAGCGCGAAGCCGGCCGGACCAACGATGTCGTGGGTGGTCAGCTCGATGAGGTGCTGGCGACGTTGTCGGCTGAAGATGCGGCGCGCATCGTGGTAGCCTATGAGCCTGTCTGGGCCATCGGCACCGGCAAGACCGCCACGCCCGAGATGGCGCAGGAAGTGCACGCGATGCTGCGTGCCCGCCTGCAGGCCAAGAGTGCCGAGGCAGCTGCCAAGGTGCGCATCCTCTACGGTGGCAGCATGAAGCCGGATAATGCAGTGCAATTGCTGGCCATGGCGGACATCGACGGTGGTCTTATTGGCGGCGCAGCATTGAAGGCAGCAGATTTCCTGGCCATCGTTGCAGCGGCGGCCTGATTAGTGAAGTAAGGGGTTTGTCAGGCGTGCGGGGGATACTTCGGCGGCTGGCGATTGAAACATCAAGAGTGGACTCGTTTAAATGAATACTTTGTTTTTGGTTGTGGTTGTAGTTCAGGTGCTGGCGGCGCTGGCGATCATCGGTCTGGTGCTGTTGCAGCACGGCAAGGGCGCCGACATGGGGGCGGCCTTCGGTTCCGGTGCATCCGGCAGCCTCTTCGGTGCGACCGGCTCGTCGAACTTCCTGTCGAAGTCGACCGCCGTGGCAGCGGGTGTCTTCTTTGTCGCTACCCTGGCCCTGACCTTCATCGGCAATCATCACACTGCGCAAAGCGGCGGTGTGATGGATAATCTGCCGGCTCCTGCCCAGCAAGCTGCGCCTGCTGCACCCGCTGCGCCGGCCGATGCGGCCAAGCCGGCTGACCAGTCGAATCAGATTCCGAAATAAGTTTTTGCGGATTCTGGAATAATCGAAGAATTAATTCATAAGAATCTTGGTTTTTGCAGATTGTGCATTGAACAAAAGTAACAAATGAAGTTAAAATAGCAGTCTCAGGCCGACGTGGTGAAATTGGTAGACACGCTATCTTGAGGGGGTAGTGGCGAAAGCTGTACGAGTTCGAGTCTCGTCGTCGGCACCATGAAATGAAATGAAAAGCCAGCAAAGGTCCTAGTGCCTGAGCTGGCTTTTTGTCGAGGAAGTTTCTGATTGATATTGAGAATCATTCCCATCGATAAACCAACGCATAGCGGCCAATCGTGAACCTCGAAAATTACTTCCCAGTCCTCCTGTTTATTCTTGTCGGCATCGGTGTCGGTGTCGCTCCCCAGCTTCTCGGTCGTCTCCTGGCTCCCCACAAGCCGGATGCACAAAAAACATCTCCCTACGAATGCGGTTTCGAAGCGTTTGAAGATGCGCGCATGAAGTTTGACGTGCGCTACTACCTGATCGCCATCCTGTTCATCCTGTTTGACCTGGAAACCGCCTTCTTCTTCCCTTGGGGCGTGTCCATGCGTGAGCTGGGCTGGCAAGGTTTCGTCACGATGATGGTCTTCATCGCTGAATTTGTTGTCGGATTTTGGTACATCTGGAAAAAGGGTGCCCTGGATTGGGAGTGAGTCATGTCAATTGAAGGCGTATTGAATGAGGGGTTCGTTACCACCTCGCTGGATAAGGTAATCAACTGGACCCGTACCGGATCCCTGTGGCCCATGACCTTCGGTCTGGCCTGCTGCGCGGTTGAAATGATGCACGTCGGTGCTTCGCGTTACGACCTGGACCGCTTCGGTGCGGTGTTCCGTCCGTCGCCGCGCCAGTCCGACCTGATGATCGTGGCTGGTACCCTGTGCAACAAGATGGCGCCGGCATTGCGCAAGGTCTACGACCAGATGCCGGAGCCGCGCTGGGTCATCTCCATGGGCTCCTGTGCCAATGGTGGTGGCTACTACCACTATTCGTACTCGGTGGTGCGCGGTTGCGATCGCATCGTCCCGGTGGATGTCTATGTCCCGGGTTGCCCGCCGACGGCTGAAGCGCTGCTGTATGGCGTGATCCAGCTGCAGAACAAGATCAAGCGCACCAACACCATCGCGCGCTAAGAGGGCAGTATGACGACTAAATTGGAAACTCTCGAAGCCGCCCTGCGTAATGCGCTTGGAGGGTATCTTCAGAACCTGACCGTAACCCTCGGTGAAGTCACCGTCGTGGTCAAGGCTGCTGACTACCTGTCCGCCATGCGCGTGCTGCGCGACCATGCGGATACCCGTTTCGAGCAATTGCTGGACCTGTGCGGCGTGGACTACTCCGCCTATGGTGATGGCGCCTGGGAAGGTTCGCGCTTTGCCGTGGTCTCGCACCTGATGTCGATCTCGCACAACTGGCGCGTGCGTGTGCGTGTGTTCGCCCCGGATGACGACCTGCCCATCGTGGCCTCGGTCGATCCGATCTGGAACTCGGCCGGCTGGTACGAGCGCGAAGCCTTCGACTTCTACGGCATCCTGTTCGACGGTCACGCCGACCTGCGCCGCATCCTGACCGACTACGGCTTCATCGGCCACCCGTTCCGCAAGGACTTCCCGGTGTCGGGCTATGTCGAAATGCGCTACGACGCCGAACAGAAACGCGTCATCTATCAACCCGTAACGATCGAGCCGCGCGAAATCACCCCGCGCATCATTCGTGAAGAAAACTACGGGATCAAATAATGGCAGAGATCAAAAACTATACGCTGAACTTCGGTCCCCAGCACCCGGCCGCGCACGGCGTGTTGCGTCTGGTGCTGGAGCTGGACGGTGAAGTCATCCAGCGCGCCGACCCCCATATCGGCCTGCTGCATCGTGGCACCGAAAAGCTGGCCGAGCAGAAGACCTTCCTGCAGTCCGTGCCTTACATGGACCGCCTGGATTACGTCTCGATGATGAGCAACGAGCACGGTTACGTGCTGGCCATCGAACGCCTGCTGGGCCTGGAAGTGCCGCTGCGCGCGCAATACATCCGTGTGATGTTCGACGAGATCACCCGCCTGCTGAACCACCTGATGTGGATCGGCGCGCACGCGCTGGACGTGGGCGCGATGGGCGTGCTGTTGTATGCCTTCCGTGAGCGTGAAGACCTGTTCGACTGCTACGAGGCTGTCTCCGGCGCCCGTATGCATGCGGCCTACTACCGTCCGGGTGGCGTCTATCGCGACCTGCCGGACAGCATGCCGCAATACAAGGCATCGATCGTGCGTAACGACAAGGCCATCCGCGAACTGAACGAAAACCGTCAGGGCTCGCTGCTGGACTTCATCGAAGACTTCACCAACCGTTTCCCGACCTATGTCGACGAATACGAGACCCTGCTGACCGATAACCGTATCTGGAAGCAGCGTCTGGTGGGCGTGGGTGTGGTCTCGCCGGAACGCGCGCTGCAGATGGGCTTCTCCGGTCCGATGCTGCGTGGCTCGGGCATCGCCTGGGACTTGCGCAAGAAGCAGCCCTACGAAGTCTACGACCTGATGGACTTCGATATCCCCGTGGGCAAGAACGGCGACTGCTACGACCGCTACTTGGTGCGCGTGGCCGAAATGCGCCAGTCGAACCGCATCATCAAGCAGTGCGTGGAGTGGTTGCGCAACAACCCGGGTCCGGTCATCACCGACAACCACAAGATCGCTCCTCCCAAGCGTGCGGACATGAAGTCCAACATGGAAGACCTGATCCACCACTTCAAGCTGTTCACCGAAGGTTTCCGCGTGCCTGCCGGCGAAGCGTATGCCGCCGTCGAGCACCCGAAGGGCGAGTTCGGTATCTACCTGGTCTCGGACGGTGCCAACAAGCCGTACCGCCTGAAGATCCGTGCCCCGGGCTTTGCCCACCTGCAGGCCCTGAACGAAATGGCCAAGGGTCACATGATTGCCGACGCGGTCACCATCATCGGTACGCAAGACATCGTGTTCGGGGAAATCGACCGGTAAGTCGAGCAAGAGTAAGAGTCAAGGCGGGCTTCGATGAGAAGCCCGTCAAGTTTGGGGAATATCCAATAACCGCGCAGTAATGATGCGCATGGATGGCCAACGATATGCTGTTAAGTCAAGAAGCCCTTAAGAAAATCGATCGCGAACTCGCGAAGTATCCGGCGGACCAGCGCCAGTCTGCGGTCATGTCCGCGCTGCGCATCGCCCAGGTAGATCACGGCTGGTTGCCGGCCGAGCTGCAGCAGGAAATTGCCGACTACATCGGCATGCCGGCCGTGGCCGTGCAAGAAGTCGCGACCTTCTACAACATGTTCAACACCAGCCCGGTGGGCAAGCACAAGATCACCGTGTGCACCAACCTGCCGTGCCTGCTGTCGGGCGGCGAACGCGCTGCACATCACCTGAAGCACAAGCTGGGCATCGATTACAAGGAAACCACGGCCGACGGCCAGTTCACCCTGATGGAAGGCGAATGCATGGGCGCTTGCGGCGACGCACCGGTCATGCTGCTCAACAACCATCAAATGTGCAGCTGGATGTCCAACGAAAAGATCGACGCGCTGCTGGAGGAACTGAAGAAATGACCTGCCTGCACGACCGCCACATCAAACCGCTGATCCTCGCCGACCTCAATGGCGAGAACTGGCACCTTGAGGATTACATCAAGCGCGGCGGCTACGAGTCGCTCAAGCGCATCCTCAACGACAAGATCACGCCCGAACAAGTCATCGCCGACCTCAAGGCCTCCGGCCTGCGTGGTCGTGGTGGCGCTGGTTTCCCGACCGGCCTGAAGTGGAGCTTCATGCCCCGTCAGTTCCCGGGCCAGAAGTACCTCGTCTGCAATACAGATGAAGGCGAGCCGGGCACTTTCAAGGACCGTGACATCATTCGTTACAACCCGCACGCACTGATCGAAGGCATGATCATCGGCGGTTACGCGATGGGTATCACCGTCGGCTACAACTACATCCACGGCGAGATCTTCTCGGCCTACGAGCGTTTCGAAGAAGCGCTGGAAGAGGCGCGCGCCGCCGGCCTGCTGGGCAACAATATCCTGGGTACCGAGTTCAGCTTCCAGCTGCATGGGCACCATGGTTACGGTGCCTACATCTGCGGCGAGGAAACCGCGCTGCTGGAGTCCCTGGAAGGCAAGAAGGGCCAGCCGCGCTTCAAGCCGCCGTTCCCGGCCAGCTTCGGCCTGTATGGCAAGCCGACCACCATCAACAACACCGAGACCTTCGCGGCCGTGCCCTTCATCTTCAAGGTAGGCCCGCAGGCCTATGCCGAGATGGGCAAGCCCAACAACGGCGGCACCAAGATCTTCTCGATCTCGGGTGACGTCGAGCGTCCGGGCAACTACGAGATCCCGCTGGGCACCCCGTTCTCCACGCTGCTGGAACTGGCAGGTGGCATGCGCGGTGGCAAGAAGATCAAGGCGGTCATCCCCGGCGGCTCGTCCGCACCGGTGATCCGTGGCGATGTCATGATGGACACCACCATGGACTACGACGCCATCGCCAAGGCCGGCTCCATGCTGGGTTCGGGCGCGGTGATCGTGATGGATGAGACCCGTTGCATGGTCAAGTCGCTGCTGCGCCTGTCCTACTTCTACTACGAAGAATCCTGCGGTCAGTGCACGCCGTGCCGTGAAGGCACCGGCTGGATGTACCGCATGGTGGAACGTATCGAGAACGGTCACGGCAAGATGGAAGACCTCGATGTGCTGAACTCCGTGGCCGACAACATCCAGGGCCGCACCATCTGTGCTCTGGGTGATGCAGCGGCCATGCCGGTGCGCGCGTTCGTGAAGAATTTCCGCGAAGAGTTCGAGTACCACATCGAGCACAAACACTGCCTGGTTCCGGCTTACATCTGAACAGGGCAGGGGATGCACGGCGGGATCCGATAACAATTCCGCCGGCATCGTTGGCAAAGAATATTTAGCTTGGGCAAACAGCCATGGTTGAAATCGAAATAGACGGCAAGAAGGTTGAAGTGCAGGAAGGCAGCATGGTCATGGACGCTGCCAATAAACTCGGCACGTACATTCCTCACTTCTGCTATCACAAGAAACTGTCCATCGCGGCCAACTGCCGCATGTGCCTGGTCGAGGTCGAAAAGGCCCCGAAGCCGCTGCCTGCCTGCGCCACACCGGTCAACGCCGGCATGATCGTGCGCACCGCCAGCGACAAGGCTGTCAAGGCCCAGAAGGGCGTGATGGAATTCCTCCTGATCAACCACCCGCTGGATTGCCCGATCTGCGACCAGGGCGGTGAGTGCCAGCTGCAGGATCTGGCCGTCGGTTACGGCGGTTCGTCCTCGCGCTACCAGGAAGAAAAGCGTGTCGTGGAGCCCAAGGACGTCGGTCCGCTGATCTCCATGAAGGAAATGAACCGCTGCATCCACTGCACCCGTTGCGTGCGCTTCGGCCAGGAAGTGGCCGGCGTGATGGAACTGGGCATGCTGGGTCGCGGTGAACATTCCGAGATCACCACCTTCGTCGGCAAGACCGTGGACTCCGAGCTGTCGGGCAACATGATCGACCTGTGCCCGGTCGGCGCCCTGACCTCCAAGCCGTTCCGCTACAGCGCCCGTACCTGGGAACTGTCGCGTCGCAAGTCGGTGAGCCCGCACGACAGCGTCGGCGCCAACCTGATCGTCCAGGTCAAGGGCGGCAAGGTCATGCGCGTGCTGCCCTTCGAGAACGAAGAAGTCAACGAGTGCTGGATCTCCGACAAGGACCGTTTCGCCTACGAAGCGCTGGACAGCGAGCAACGCCTGACCAAGCCGATGTTGAAGCAGGACGGCAAGTGGCAGGAAGTGGACTGGCAGACTGCGCTGGAATACGTCGCCCACGGCCTGCGCAACATCCGTCATGAACACGGTGCCGACGCCATCGCCGCGCTGGCTACCCCGTACTCCACGCTGGAAGAACTGAACCTGCTGCAGAAGGTGGTGCGCGGTGTCGGTTCGGACAACGTCGATTTCCGCCTGCGTCAATCCGACTTCGCGCTGGATGGCCAGGTCAAGCCGTGGCTGGGCATGTCCATCGTCGAGTTCTCGCAGCTGAACCGTGTCTTCGTGATCGGTTCCTTCCTGCGCAAGGATCATCCGCTGCTGTCGGCCCGCCTGCGCCAGTCGGCCAAGAGCGGCGCAAAGGTCAGCGTGCTGCACGCGACCGACGACGACCTGCTGATGCCGATCGCCAACAAGATCATCGCCGCTCCCTCCGCATGGCTGGGTGCACTGGCTGAAGTGGCTGTGGCCGTGGCCGACGCCAAGGGCGTGGCCGCTCCTGCTGCCTACGCCGGCGTGACTGCCTCCGACGCCGCCAAGGCCACCGCCGCCAGCCTGCTGTCGGGCGAGTCCAAGGCCGTGTTCCTGGGCAACGCCGCCGTCCAGCATCCACAAGCGTCGCAATTGCACGCTGCGGCCCAGTGGATCGCTGAACAGACCGGCGCCAAGCTGGGTGTGCTGACCGAAGGTGGCAACGCCGTCGGTGGCTACCTGGCCAACGCCGTGCCGACACCAGGCAAGGGCGCCAACGCCGCCGCCGTGTTCGCACAGCCGCGCAAGGCCTACCTGCTGTTGAACGCCGAGCCGGAACTGGATAGCCAGAACCCGCAAGCCGCCCGTGCCGCCCTGGATCAGGCCGACATGGTCGTGGTGATGTCGGCCTACCAGCACGGCGCCGACTACGCCGACGTGCTGCTGCCGATCGCACCGTTCACCGAAACCTCCGGTACCTTCGTCAATGCCGAAGGCCGTGCACAAAGCTTCAACGGCACCGTCAAGCCGGCCGGCGATGCACGTCCGGGCTGGAAGGTCCTGCGCGTGCTGGGCAACCTGCTGGAACTGGAAAACTTCGACTACGAGACGTCCGAGTCCATCCGTGACGAACTGCTGGGCAAGGAAACCGACCTGTCGGCTCGCCTGGGCAATGCTGCCTCGCTGCCGATCCAGGCTGTGTCGGCTGCTGCGGGCGCCCTGGAACGCGTGGCCGATGTGCCCATCTACTTCGCCGATGCAATCGCCCGTCGTTCCGCTGCACTGCTGGAAACCCGCGATGGCCAGGCTCCCAAGGCATGGCTGTCGGCTGCGCTGGCCGCCAAGCTGGGCGTGTCCGAAGGCGACCAGGTCAAGGTCAAGCAAGGCCAGGGCAGCGCTGCGCTGACCGCGGCCATCGATAAGAAACTGCCGGAAAACGTGGTTCGCGTCGCTGCTGCGCACGCCTCCACCGCTGCACTGGGCGGCATGTTTGGCGCAATCGTCGTGGAGAAAGCGTAAATGGATCACCTGATCGCCCAAATCAATACCATCGGCCCGGCGACGCTGGGTCCGGCGCTGTTCACATTGCTGTGGACACTGGTGAAGGTCATTGTGGTGCTGGTGCCGCTGCTGCTGTGCGTGGCCTACATGACCTACTGGGAGCGCAAGCTGATCGGCTGGATGCACGTGCGTCTGGGTCCGAACCGCGTGGGTCCCGCCGGCCTGCTGCAGCCTATCGCCGACGCCGTCAAGCTGATCTTCAAGGAAATCTCGACCCCGTCCAAGGCCAACAAGGCGCTGTTCTACCTGGCACCGGTGATGACCATCATGCCGGCGCTGGCCGCCTGGGCCGTGGTGCCGTTCTCGCCCGAACACGTGCTGGCCAACGTCAACGCCGGCCTGCTGTACCTGATGGCGATCACCTCGATGGAAGTCTACGGCATCATCATCGCCGGCTGGGCCTCCAACTCGAAGTACGCCTTCCTGGGTGCCATGCGCGCCTCGGCTCAGATGGTGTCCTACGAAATCTCCATGGGCTTCTGCCTGGTGGTGGTGCTGATGGTCTCGGGCAGCCTGAACATGACCGACATCGTCCTGACCCAGACTCGCGGCCAGTTCGCCAGCATGGGCCTGAACTTCCTGTCCTGGAACTGGTTGCCGCTGCTGCCGATCTTCGTGATCTACTTCGTCTCCGGCGTGGCTGAAACCAATCGTCACCCGTTCGACGTGGTCGAAGGCGAATCCGAAATCGTGGCCGGTCACATGATCGAATACTCGGGCATGTCGTTCGCCATGTTCTTCCTGGCCGAATACGCCGCGATGATCCTGATCTCTATCCTGACCTCGCTGCTGTTCTTCGGCGGCTGGTCGGCACCGATCTCGGCACTGGACTTCATTCCGGGCTGGATCTGGTTGGGCTTGAAGACCTTCTTCTTCCTGTCGATGTACGTATGGATTCGCGCATCGTTCCCGCGCTACCGCTATGACCAGATCATGCGTCTGGGCTGGAAAGTGTTCATTCCGCTGACCCTGGTGTGGCTGGTGGTCGTGGCGATCTGGATCCAGTCGCCCTGGAATATCTGGAAATAAGATTGAAGGCTGAGGCTAAAAATGGAAGCTATTAAGGATTTTTTCGGCAGCCTGATGCTCCGCGAGCTGTTCAAGGGCCTGGCCCTGACCGGTCGCTACTTGTTCAAGCGCAAGATCACGGTGCAATTCCCCGAGGAAAAGACACCGATGTCGCCGCGTTTCCGTGGACTGCACGCACTGCGTCGCTACCCCAACGGTGAAGAACGCTGCATCGCCTGCAAGCTGTGCGAAGCGGTCTGCCCGGCGATGGCTATTACCATCGAATCCGAGCAGCGTGCCGACGGTACCCGTCGCACCAGCCGCTACGACATCGACCTGACCAAGTGCATCTTCTGCGGTTTCTGCGAAGAGTCCTGCCCGGTCGACTCGATCGTCGAAACGCATATCCTGGAATACCACGGTGAAAAGCGGGGCGACCTGTACTACACCAAGGAAATGCTGCTGGCAGTGGGCGACCGCTACGAAAACGAAATCGCCGCAGCCCGCGCTGCCGACGCCGCCTACCGTTGATCGGGACTGCCGGGCCACCTGAAGGTGGCCCGGCAGGGCAGGATCGAAGTGCTTGGGATGGATGTAGTGCGATGGAATTGCTGCTGAAGGTGTTGGCGTGCTGTTCCGGTGCTGATTGAATGAACCAACTTCTGGTTGATTATGGAATTTAAAACTGTCTTGTTCTACGCGTTCGCCGTGATCCTCGTGATCGCCGCCATGCGCGTCATCACCGCCCGCAATCCGGTGCACGCGGCGCTGTTCCTGGTGCTGTCGTTCTTCTCGGCAGCCGGCCTCTGGATGCTGCTCAAGGCCGAGTTCCTGGCCATCGTGCTGGTGCTGGTCTATGTGGGTGCGGTGATGGTGCTGTTCCTGTTCGTGGTGATGATGCTCGATATCAACATGGACAAGTTGCGAGAGGGCTTCTGGGGCTACTTCCCGCTGGCCGCCACCATCGGCGTGATCATCGTGCTGGAAATGGCCGCCGTGCTGCTGCGCAGCTTCTGGGTCTCGGAGTCGCAAGTGCCGGCCGCGGCCGACACCATCGGCCAGACCAAGCCGCTGGGCAAGCTGATCTTCACCGAATATGTGTACGCCTTTGAAATCGCCGCCGTGATCCTGCTGGTGGCCATCGTCGCCGCCGTGGCACTGACGTTGCGCAAGCGCAAGGACAGCAAGTACTTCGACCCGGCCCAGGCGGTCAAGGTCAAGGCTTCCGACCGCGTGCGTCTGGTCAGCATGAAGGCCGAATCCACCCGCAACGCGCCTGCCGCCGATGCAGCGGCCGACGGTCAACAATCTTAAGAAGGGCGATCAAGAATCATGGCAATCACGCTCTCCCACTACCTGATCATCGGCGCGATCCTGTTCGCGATCTCGATCGTCGGCATCTTCCTGAACCGCAAGAACATCATCGTGCTGCTGATGGCGATCGAGCTGATGCTGCTGGCGGTCAACATGAACTTCATTGCTTTCTCGCATTACCTCGGTGACGCGGGCGGACAGATCTTCGTGTTCTTCATCCTGACCGTGGCTGCGGCTGAATCCGCGATCGGTCTGGCGATTCTGGTGGTGCTGTTCCGTAACCTGGATACCATCAACGTGGAAGACCTCGACAGCCTCAAGGGCTGAGTCGGCATCCGCAGCATCCTGTTTTTGCGTTCTGGTTTGGATTTCATTTAAAGATGGGAGGCCCCCTTGCAGCACATGATGCAGGCGGGGCAGCCAATAAGCGATAAGGTTCATCATGGCTGGGCAACTTAACCCACATCTTCTTCTTGCTGTACCCCTGGCGCCGCTGGCAGGCTCGGCCATTGCCGGCTTCCTGGGTACCAAATTCTTCGGCAACGTGGTTGGCCGCAAGGTGTCGCATACCGCGACCATCCTGGGCGTGCTGATCGCCGCCATCATCTCCATCCAGACCCTGCTCGCAGTGCTGGACGGCGCCACCTACAACGGTACGCTGTACAACTGGATGACGGTGGCAGGTCTCAAGCTGGAGATCGGCTTCATGGTCGACAGCCTGACCGCGATGATGATGTGCGTGGTGACCTTCGTGTCGCTGATGGTTCACATCTACACCATCGGCTACATGGCGGAAGACGAGGGCTACAACCGCTTCTTCTCCTACATCTCGCTGTTCACCTTCTCCATGCTCATGCTGGTCATGAGCAACAACTTCCTGCAACTGTTCTTCGGTTGGGAAGCGGTGGGCCTGGTGTCCTATCTGCTGATCGGTTTCTGGTACACCCGACCGACGGCCATCAAGGCCAACATGAAGGCCTTCCTGGTCAACCGTGTGGGTGACTTCGGCTTCATCCTGGGTATCGGCCTGCTGCTGGCCTACGCCGGTTCGATGAACTACAGCGAAGTCTTCGCCAAGCGCGCCGAGCTGGCCCAGCTGACCCTGCCGGGTACCGACTGGATGCTGCTGACGGTGGCATGTATCTGCCTGTTCGTGGGCGCCATGGGCAAGTCGGCCCAGTTCCCGCTGCACGTCTGGCTGCCGGACTCGATGGAAGGCCCGACCCCGATTTCCGCGCTGATCCACGCCGCTACCATGGTGACCGCCGGTATCTTCATGGTCACCCGCATGTCGCCGCTGTTCGAACTGTCGGATACCGCGCTGTCCTTCATCCTGGTGATCGGTGCCATCACGGCGCTGTTCATGGGCTTCCTGGGCACCATGCAGAACGACATCAAGCGCGTCGTGGCCTACTCCACGCTGTCGCAGCTGGGTTACATGACCGTCGCGCTGGGCGCCTCGGCCTACTCGGTGGCGGTGTTCCACCTGATGACCCACGCCTTCTTCAAGGCCCTGCTGTTCCTGGGTGCCGGCTCGGTCATCATCGGCATGCACCACGACCAGGACATGCGCAACATGGGCGGCCTGCGCAAGTACATGCCCATCACCTGGATCACCTCGCTGCTGGGCTCGCTGGCCCTGATCGGCACGCCGTTCTTCTCCGGCTTCTACTCCAAGGACTCGATCATCGAAGCCGCAGCCGAGTCGCACCTGCCGGGTTCGGGCTTTGCCTACTTCGCCGTGCTGGCCAGCGTCTTCGTGACCGCCTTCTACTCGTTCCGCATGTACTTCATGGTCTTCCATGGCAAGGAACGTTTCGGCCAGGCCCACGCCCATGACGAGCACCATGCTCCGGCTGCCGCCCACGGCGCGCACGACGACCACGGTCACGATGCCCACGATGCTCACGACGACCACGGCCATGACGAGCACCATGGCCTGGCTCCGGGCCAGAAGCCGCACGAGTCCCCGCTGGTGGTGACACTGCCGCTGATCCTGCTGGCCATTCCCTCGGTCATCGTCGGTTTCTTCGCGATTGCGCCGATGCTGTATGGCGACTTCTTCAAGGGCGTGATCTTCTTCGGCGAAAACCACAAGGTCATGGAAGAGCTATCCCATGAGTTCCACGGCCCGGTGGCCATGGTGACCCATGCCTTCACCAGCGCGCCGCTGTGGCTGGCGATCGCCGGTGTGGCCGTGGCTTACTACTGCTACATGATCAACCCGCGTGTGCCGGCCTGGTTCAAGGAAAAGTTCAGCATCATCTACACCATCCTGGACAACAAGTACTACATGGACAAGTTCAATGAAGTGGTCTTCGCCGGCGGTGCGCGCCTGCTGGGCAACGGACTGTCCACCGTGGGCGACCGCGGCCTGATCGACGGCCTGTTCGTCAACGGCAGCGCCAAGGTCGTCGGCTGGTTCTCGAAATTCACGCGTCTCTGGCAGTCCGGTTACATCTATCACTATGCATTCGTGATGATCATCGGGGTGCTGGGTTTCCTGGTGTGGTTCATGCCGTTCCCGTTCGCCAAATAAGCTGTCCGAGTCAATAACAACCATGATGCAGTCAACATTTCCCATCCTGAGCGTCGCGATCTGGGTTCCGATCGTGTTCGGCATACTCGTCCTGGCATTGGGCCGCGACAGCAATCCGGCGCTGAGCCGCTGGCTGGCGTTGTTCGGTTCGCTGGTCGGCCTGGTCGTGACTTTCCCTCTGATCCAGCATTTCGATCCGCTGGCGCACGGTTACCAGTTCGTCGAAAAGACGCCCTGGATCGACCGCTTCAACATCAGCTACTTCCTCGGCCTGGACGGCATCTCGCTGTGGTTCGTGCCGCTGACGGCCTTCATCACGGTCATCGTGGTGCTGGCTGGCTGGGTAGTGATCCAGAAGCGCGTGGCCCAGTACATGGGCGCCTTCCTGATCCTCTCGGGCATCATGATCGGCGTCTTCTCCTCGCTGGACGCGATGCTGTTCTACGCCTTCTTCGAAGCGACCCTGATCCCGATGTTCATCATCGTGGGCGTATGGGGCGGCGACAACCGCGTGTATGCAGCCTTCAAGCTGTTCCTCTACACGCTCCTTGGTTCGCTGCTGATGCTGATCGCGCTGATCTACCTGTACTACGTGTCCGGTGGCAGCTTCGATATCACGACCTGGCACCAGGTGCCGCTGTCGATGCTGGAACAGAAGATCCTGTTCTTCGCCTTCCTGGCTGCCTTCGCGGTGAAGGTGCCGATGTGGCCGGTACACACCTGGTTGCCCGACGCCCACGTGCAGGCACCGACCGGTGGCTCCATCGTGCTGGCGGCGATCATGCTGAAGCTGGGCGCCTACGGTTTCCTGCGCTTCTCGCTGCCTATCCTGCCTGACGCCAGCCATGCGCTGTCCGGCTTCATGATCTTCCTGTCGCTGGTGGCCGTGATCTACATCGGTCTGGTGGCCCTGGTGCAGCAGGACATGAAGAAACTGGTGGCCTACTCGTCGATCGCCCACATGGGCTTCGTCACCCTGGGCTTCTTCATGTTCAACGACATGGCAGTGCAGGGCGGTATCGTGCAGATGATCTCGCACGGCTTCGTCTCCGGCGCGATGTTCATGTGTATCGGCGTGCTGTACGACCAGATGCACACCCGTGATATCGCCCAGTACGGCGGGGTGGTCAACAAGATGCCGCGCTTTGCCTTCTTCTTCATCCTGTTCTCGCTGGCCAACTGCGGCCTGCCGGCCACTTCCGGTTTCGTCGGCGAATTCATGGTGATCCTGGGGGCGGTGAAGTTCAACTTCTGGATCGGCCTGCTGGCGGCCACCGCCCTGATCCTGGGCGCAGCCTACTCGCTGTGGCTGGCCAAGCGCGTGATCTTTGGCAAGGTGGCCAATCACCACGTGGCCGAGCTGGTCGATCTGAATGGCCGTGAATTCCTGATCCTGGGCCTGCTGGCGATTGCGACCATGGTCATGGGTCTGTATCCGGCCATCATCACCGACAGCATCCAGACCTCGGTGACCGACCTGCTGCAGCATGTGGCGGTCTCCAAGATCAACTGATCGCGCAGTAAAGATGTGAAGGGCGGGGCGCTTGCGTCCCGCCGGCAAAGAAGCTGGGCAACAACGAGTAACGAGTAACGAGACGGGCCGGTGTGATATTGCCGGTCGGGCGGCGCGGCGGGAAGTCGCGACACAAGCGGGCGAACACAAGCGGTAGTAACTAAATGAATAACATGAATCTGATCCCTGTCTATCCGGAAATATTTCTGCTGATCGCGACTTCCGCGATCCTGCTGATCGATATGTTCCTGCCGGAAGCCAAGCGCGTCATCACTTATCTGCTGTCGCTGGCGGCGTTGGTGGTGTGTGCGGTACTGACCTTCGGCGACCTCAACAGCGGTGCCACGGTCTACACGTTCAACAACATGTTCGTGTCCGACCCGCTGGCCAACCTGTTGAAGCTGTTCACCTACCTGGGTGTCGGCGTGACGCTGATCTACTCCCGCCAGTACAACACCGTACGCGGCATCACCGGTGGCGCGCTGGGTGGCGAATACTACGCACTGGCCCTGTTTGCCCTGCTGGGCCAGATGGTCATGATCTCCGGCAACAGCTTCCTGTCCATCTACCTGGGCCTGGAACTGATGTCGCTGTCGCTGTATGCCCTGGTGGCCCTGCGTCGTGACAACGCCGCTTCCACCGAAGCCGGCATGAAGTACTTCATCCTGGGTGCGCTGGCCTCCGGTTTCCTGCTGTACGGCATGTCGATGCTCTACGGTTCCACCGGCGGTTCGCTGGAGCTCAACGAAGTCTTCCGCGCCATCGTCTCGGGTACCGTTGACCGCACCCCGCTGGTGTTCGGCGTCGTGTTCGTGGTGGCTGGCCTGGCCTTCAAGCTGGGTGCCGTTCCCTTCCACATGTGGGTGCCTGACGTCTATCAAGGCTCGCCGACGCCCGTGACCCTGCTGCTGGGCGCCGCGCCGAAGCTGGCAACCTTCGCCATCACCTTCCGTCTGCTGGTCGAAGGCATGCTGCCGCTGGCGGTGGACTGGCAGCAGATGCTGATGGTGCTGGCCGTGCTGTCCATCATCCTGGGTAACGTCACCGCCATCGCACAGAGCAACATCAAGCGCATGCTGGCCTACTCGACCATCTCCCACATGGGCTTCATGCTCCTGGGCATGATGTCGGGCGTGGTCGACGGCAACCTGTTCTCGGCCGTCAACGCTTACAGCTCGTCGCTGTTCTATGCGCTGACCTACGTGATCACCACCCTGGGTTCCTTCGGCGTGATCATCCTGCTCTCGCGTGCCGGTTTCGAAGCCGACACCCTGGAAGACTTCAAGGGCCTGAACCAGCGTAGCCCCTGGTTTGCCGCCGTGATGATGATCCTGATGTTCTCGCTGGCCGGTATCCCCCCGCTGGTGGGCTTCTACGCCAAGCTGTCGGTGCTGCAGGCTGCCATGGCAACCGGCCAGATCTGGCTGCCGGTGCTGGCCGTGATCTTCTCGCTGATCGGTGCCTTCTACTACATCCGTGTGGTCAAGGTCATGTACTTCGATGAACCGACCGATTCGAACAAGATCGTCGCCACGCCTGAAATGCGCGTCGTGCTGAGCCTCAACGGTATCGCCGCACTGGCCATCGGCCTGTGGCCGGGTCACCTGATGGACGCTTGCACCAACGCCATCGTCACCACGCTGGCGACCTTCCTCAGCAAGGTCGTCGCCTAAGGCGGCAGGGGAATGAACATTTCCCTGTTCAGCTGGGTTGTCATCCTGTTGGCCGCTCTCGCGGCCAATTTGCCTTTCTTCAACCAGCAACTGTTTGCCCTGATCCCGCTGAAAAAGGATGCAGCCTGGGTCAAGCCGGTATGGGTGCGCCTGATCGAACTGCTGCTGCTGTATTTTGTGGTTGGCCTGGTGGCGCGCCAGCTCGAAGCCGGCGTCGGCAATGTCTTTTCGCAGGGCTGGGAATTCTATGCCGTCACCGGCTGTCTGTTCCTGGTGCTGGCTTTTCCGGGTTTCGTGCTGCGCTACCTGCGCAAGACCCACGCCTGACAGGCGGTTAGCCGCATGAGGCGCCGGTCCTGGTGACCGGTGCCTTGCTCCCGACGGCAGGCGTCGCCACGGCGCCATGCTGTTGTTCCTCTCTCCATCATTCTTTCCTCGGTCACCCCATGGACGCCCATCTCAAAGAGACGCAGAAAGACAGCCGCCGGGTCTACGAAGGCCATTTCCTCAAGGTCCAGCAAGACACCATCGTCCTGCCCAATGGCAGGGAAGCCAAGCGCGAGTACATCAAGCATCCTGGCGCAGTCACGGTATTGCCGCTGTTCGATGACGGCAGCGTGCTGATGGAGCGCCAGTTCCGCTATCCGCTGGACCGTGTGTTCATCGAATTCCCCGCCGGCAAGATCGATCCGGGCGAGGATACCCTGGACTGCGCCAAGCGCGAACTGAAGGAAGAGACGGGCTATACCGCCACCGATTGGCAGTATGTCTGCACCATCCACAATGCCATCGCCTATTCGGATGAACATCTGGTGCTCTATGTGGCGCGCGGACTGACGGAAGGGGAGCGGCAGCTCGACGAGGGCGAGTTCCTGGACATCTACAAGGCCCCGTTGCCGGAATTGCTGGAGCAGGTGCGCAACGGCCAGATCACGGACGTGAAGACCGTCATTGGCGTGTTCTGGTTGGAAAAGATCGTCAATGGCAGCTGGACGCCGCCTGAGCGTCCTGCCGGTATCTGATCTGCTGATCCAGATCTGCAGTAAAAAAAGCCGCATCGTCTTACGATGCGGCTTTGTTTTTTCTGGCGTGTGGCTTACATGCCCGAGTAGTTGGGCCCGCCGCCGCCTTCCGGCGTCACCCAGACGATGTTCTGGGTCGGGTCCTTGATGTCGCAGGTCTTGCAGTGGACGCAGTTTGGCCAGGTTGATCTGTACCGGTACGTTCTTGTCCTTCAAGGTCAGGTGAGCGGGCTGGTCTTCGCCGTGGTTGGTGTTGGAGATGAACACCGACGAGAGACGGTCGAAGGTCAGCTTGCCGTCCGGCTTCGGATAGGCGATCGGCGCATAGTTGGCTGCTGGTTTCAAGCACTCATGGTCGGCATGCGTATGGCGCAGGGTCCACGGCGCCTTGCCGCCGAAGAGCACCTGGTCGATGCCCACCAGCAGCGTGCCGGTCACCAGCCCACGACTCATCGAGGGCTTGAAGTTGCGGGCCTTGTGCAATTCTTCCTTCAACCAGGAAGCTTCGAAGGCGGCCGGATAGGCGGCCAGCTCATCTGACTGACGATTCTCGCCCAGGGCCTGGAAGGCTGCCTCGGCGGCCATCATGCCGCTCTTGATGGCGGCGTGGCTGCCCTTGATGCGCGAGGCATTGAGGAAGCCGGCA
>QFZN01008635.1_pt1 | contig 28982 bp, 47 predicted proteins | sample 1740101 | NCBI WGS metagenome assembly QFZN01 (sample SAMN09210849, study PRJNA391713) | Ciliate metagenome, whole genome shotgun sequencing project. | isolation source: combination of 50 Heterometopus sp. ciliate cells from an enrichment culture... | host: Heterometopus sp. ...
TCATTAGTAATCGCATATAAGAATGATGCGGTGAATACAAAGTCAAGCTTTGCACACACCGCCCATCACGCTCAAAGAGGTGTTTCTGCGGAACGTTGCTGTAGCTGGCAGAGTCAGTTATTTAGCTGACATTTTGCAACGCAGTAACGCCCGTGTAGGTGCCAATTCGAGCTAAGTTGACACAAGGTAACGGTAGCGGAAGCTGCTGTTGAAGTAGTTAATAGTTTGTATTGATACATTATATCAGCGGCGTGCGCAGTCGCCTGCTTGGGTTCATCGCCCAGTTGAGTGAGGAGCAGCACCTCAGCGTCGCCATTAATTTTCTAGTTTTAAAACTAGTACACATTTTGGGTTAAGAGCACCAAAGGGATGCCTTAGATATCAAATAGATGCACGCATAGAAGCTGCGAAAACTCCGTGTAACGGGTGCTACTTGGTGGATACGGAGGCAAAATGCATAAACTTTGGCGAAGAGACACAACCTAGTAGCCAATTAAAGAAATCAACAGAGGCGGGTTAGTAGTGGTGAGCGAAAGCCCAAAGTCTATAAGAATTGCAATCGTTTTAAACGATGGCCGAAAGGCGCTATATTAGTTTTACTAATATAGCATGTGCAGTGATTGTATCACAAAACAAGCCGGCGCTGGTAATAGCCCAGAAGCTGCACACAATGCTAACAACTAAAACTAAAATTAAAACGCAATTAGTAACGGTGCGGTGACGAAATACAGCAATACAACCAGTTAGTGAGTTTTATGATGACATAAAAAGTGACTCACGTCTTTATAAATGGCAAAGTAAAGTTATTTGAATACTAGAGCACAAAATAAAAGTTTTAAACCTAGCGCTTAAGCAGAAGGACTTAAAAAAAAAAGAAGAAAATCAGCTAGTGACAACAATACGAGCGATGCAACTTCTAATACAAAAAATAAACGATCAAGTTAGCCTCTGAGCTACCGGGTATGTATCATTCACCAGTATATCGATGTGGAATTACATCAGTACTACAAGGGCACGCGAGTTTCCAGTTATAGAAGGTTTTGATACCGCTAAAAAACAACAGTGTTTAAAAATATATAGATTTATACGAATGATATCATACGATTTTCAAAAATCAAAAGGCGTTGTTGAGGGGGCTATTCAAGCAGAGGACATCATCCTAACTGACTACTATTACATGCGCATATTTATAAGGTTTAAAAAGCGTTCGCTTTATATAACGTTAAGCTCGAAGCGTCGACAGTGCTTATTCACATTCTCGTCAGGGATGTTCGTACCGGGCTACAACTATTTAAAGGGTATAAAAAGCGATAAAAAAAAGCAATTAGACTATGTAAGAAGCTTAAAAAAAAAAGACAAAAAATTATTTAACAAAAAACTAAAGGTAAGACGATGAAAAGCAACAAGGTACAACAAGGCAGTAAAAACATACATGATAAAGTATTGTAAGGTTGTACTAATGTCGACGCGTGGGTATACAGCAATATTGGTTGTTCGCGGAATGGCTAGAAAATTTAAACGATTACTTTGGGAGCTGTTTTTGGGTAAAAAAAAAGATAGAATAGTAAAAAACATTGTGCATTTAAAATACGTTATTTTTTTTAATAAATTCGAGTATCATTTAAGTGTGCGTGCAATAAAGAAGCGTATTTCGCGAAAATTTAAAATCTAACAGTTTGTTAAAGGCAAAATTATGAAAAAGTATTTTATAATAACAACAAGTAGTTTAGCAGCAACGGATACAATTTTGTGCAAGGCAGTGGCTGCAAAAGAAAAAAATAAAAAAACAGCTTTTGTATGCAACACAAAATCTTATATGTTTTACAAACTGAAGTCTAGTAAGCAAGCAACCGCCACAGTAAAAAATAGCACGGACACATTGTGCAGAAATGGTACTGCATTGTTTGGTCAAGAAACAATAAAAATGCATGTTGCATTTTTGTATGCGTGCAAAGCTACGTTTGAAAATACTTGCTTAGAGCAAAAGATGTGTGCTTATGCTGAATACGAAATATTTTTAACAAATTTACTAGCAGCACACTACAATAATTACTGCGGCTCACTACAGCAAAGCACAATCAACCGTTTTTATACAGCAGGTTTTGTATTAAATGCTGTAGTTGCCATGCAACCAAGTAACAAAAACAGCGCCGCATACAACATTTATTTTGTTAATAAACTAGCACTAAAATGTGCCGAGGAGGCTCGTTTTGTTAGCTATACTGCGCTTTTGCATGCAACGGGGCGAGAAAAATCGTTAGCACTTGAAAGCGCGCTGTTGCTACTAAAGCAGCGTACCGCGTGTCGCAGCAAAAAATAGTGCGATGCCACACGCGACAATTACCAGCTTGGTGCTGTAAAAAACACCAAAAATAGTTAGCTAACTTGTGCACACACAGGGCATTTGCAGTAGCACAGGTAACAAAGTAACACAAACGTGTAATTGTATTTATTTTGTAGTACAGCTTTAATACTTTACAATTAGTGTTCGCGACACACAAGTATTTCGTACTAAGTTTATACATGCAAGAATGTAGCATTTTAAGCAATAAGTGTGTTGCACAATTTTCTGTTAAAAGCTCAAAAATTGCACAAAAACGATCTACAAAAAACGAAATGTTTGGCACTAATGTTATGGCTGCAATAAAGCCAGTCGATCGTTTTATAGCCAAAAATTTATTTAACTTAAAAGAGTTCGACGAAACTGCATGATACTACTCAAAAGATAAAATTTTTGAGTATGTTGTAAAAAATATTCCGCTACACGCAAACTTTTATTGGTTTGAGGAAGACGAGTTCGCTGTTATTATTGCTGTGCTTAAATTACTAGTAAATTACAACATCTTTATTTTGTTACTAATAGTATCATATTTTATAATGCTTTTTGTAACTATTTATTTTACATATTTTGTTTTTTTTGTTCCGTTATTGTTTTTCTAAGGCGCATCTTGTATATGTCAAACAAAACTAAAACTTGTGCATATTTTTAAAAATGTTAAGCATGGATTTAGTGCTCGCGACACGTAAGTTATTCGAATTAGAGGCAATATATTTTAATGGCCTAACATACTGTAATGCAGTATTTTACAACAAAAAACAGTTAAATATCAGTATTGCAAAGCAGCTTAAGCAACGAAAAATTCAGCACTTTTTAGCTGTTGTAAAAGCCGATAATTTATTAAGCAGAACGCCACTATTCATAACAACTGACGCAATAAATTTATTTAATAGCTTACATGCTTTAAGCAGCATCGTAAAAAACTCATTTTACATCTCGACATGCTTTAAAGAATACCGCAGTTTGCGAAATTACTATCTAATATAATGGTATTTTTGCGCATAACAAATAGACGATTTACGCAGCTAGATTCTCAAATATTTGATGATGACACAGATTACGCAATTGCTACAAATTTTAAAAGTGGTGCAATAGATTTTAAATCGAATATGGATGTCACAAACTATGAGTTACTTGCACATAACATAAGCTGTGAAATGCGTGTAAGCGAAGAAAGCGTTGTGCTTATGCAGGCTGTGTGACTAAACATACAATGTAACCGCTACAACAAGTTTCAAGAAAATCGTAGTATAGCAGCAGCGCTTGCTTGAATTACAGCAGAGTATTTGCGTGTGTTACAAACATATACGCAACCAAGTATACGTGGGCTGTTACTTTTAAAACCGCAAATGTTTTTAGCCAAAGTAAATTCTCAAATAAGGTTTACAGCAACATTTAACAAAAAACGTGATAAAAGTTACGCATCAACGTGCATGGCTGATTGTACAATACGTGCACTTGCTGATTTAGAACATCTGCTCGGCACACCGATTTTAATAAGGGTTAGATTGTTAAAAGACCCTATTTTTGATGCAAAGCTTTTTGTTTTTAAAAACGAATTTTTTGCACGCTTCTCTTTTTTGTGCGAGGAGGACGAGTACACGGTTGAATATTTGTGTTATGCCGCAATTTTTTTTGGAAAAACACACGACCTAGAGTACTTTATACAAGTTTTAACAGCCGTCCTTGCTAGCGTGCCATTCCCTAGTATGCAGTTTCAAGTATCTGGTATGCAAAAAGTAATATCTTATGTGTGATATTTGTGAACGCGCGAAAATAAAGCAGTTGGTATATATATGGCGCTAGCTGGTAAGCTATCATGACATCTTTTAACAATAAGTCGTGTTGTAGCATTAAAACTTGGAAACACGTGCTCAGGAACAGTAGACAACAATGCATTGTACCAAAATAGACAATATAGTTCAGAAACTGGTGCGTATGGACTAACAATAAAGTTTTTTAGCAGCAGTGTAACTTTAAAAAAAAAAACAAACTAAAACCATTGACGACATCTGTTGAGCTAGTATTAGTATTGCTTTTAATATCACTTGGTGTTGTGTTCGTGTTCTCAGAAAACGCAATGCACCTGCTTATTAATAGTGAGTCTTCTTGAATTTTGTTATATTGTATTGCAGCAATGCTTTCTGCAAGGTACGACTCAACAACAGTAACAGCAACAATTTTACCAATAGTTGTTTTAATGGCAACAGACTGTTCTGTTTGAATACTTGTTCTTGCTTTTTTGACAAAATACTCAAGCGCTGATTTCATTTTTTCACAAAAGTACACAGCAAAATTTGCTATAAGGTCTGTTAGGTTGTTTTTGACAAATCGTCAAACACTATAATGTGTGTTATTTATACAAACGGCATGCCTGCTCTGTGTGTTATTACTGTCAGCAACATTTTTGACGTATGCAGCAATAGCATTACTTATTATAATGCTGTTTTTGTTTGCCGCACTGTTGTTTATGCTCGGGCTTGAGCTTATAGCAACATTATTACTTTTTTGTGAGCTACACGCGATGTTTTTGCTGTTTTGCTTAGCTCTATCATGAGTTAGGTTTGATGCACAGTTATCAAGCTCACTAAGACAAAACAACGCTTACATTGTAGCAGCTTTTTTATTTTTGCCAGCGCTATTTTTCCTTGCTGTATCAACAGCTAATGGCACCACGTGCGGAGAATTTTGTTTTGATTTTGTAAATTTGATTTTAGTAGCAAATACAAATGTATATACAGCCCTATGCGGCACAACATATGTACAGTACGTCGCTTTAGCTACTGTTTATTTTAGTGCTGCAGAATTCGTAATACTAAATATTTTTATGCTATTAGCAGTGTTACTATATGTGGCAATACAAGTTTTTATTCAAAACGCACGTTTTTTAAAAGCTGCTGTTGATTATGCTGAACTAGCAAAGGCCGGCATTGCAGCGGGCTTCGTTTTACGTTCGCAAAGCCAAAACATACAGCTTGCAAGAACAACGGCTGTTAAATTCTTTTTAAAAAAAACTCCAAAGGGGTTAAAGATACCAGGTAAGCGTACTGTAACACGAGAGGCAGCAAAAGACTAGTGTTACAAAAATTATCGCACGTTAAAATAATAGATAATACTGGTGTTATAAGTGCAATAGTAATTCAAGTATTTAACGGAACAAAGGTTTATGCAAGACTCGGTAACATAATAAGGATATCAACAAAAACAATAAAAAAGCTTAGAAAAACCAAAAAAGTTGCTGCAAATAGAAGGCACAGAGTTATTGCTAGAAAAAAACGAAAGATGGCAACAATAATTAGGGTCAGGTGGCCACTAAACTATATCGATGGTGCAACGCTACATTTTCACGACAATGCTGTTATATTGTATAAAAAACCAAAAATGCTTAAAGGCAAACGCTTTTATGGCATAACATCAAGAGTTCTTGGGTATGAAAAGTTGTTAAACAGGTTTATATTTTATATATAAATGACAGATATTCGTTGTTTTAACTCGCAATCACAGGCAGCATTACTTTTTACAAAAGTGTTTATAAAAGCCAATGCGATATCATACACGGCTAACAATGCATACAAATTAGCTTTGTCGGCTGCATTTAAATTTTCTTACAACAATACATTTGGCGTTGCAATAGACTCAACGGCTGTTTACCTTGCAATTACAAGAATGTTCAGTTTTTTTGTTTTGTGTGGCGAGTTTGATGCTAGGATATACACAATTACAAATAAATTACTTTATAAGGATGCTGCAACATTAAACTATTTTGAGCTACAAAAATTTGCAAGTGTTACTGCGCTAGCTGCAACAATAGCACCTAAACGTTTGGTAAACACAAAAAAATTAAGGGCAGAACTTGCTTTAGCGGAAGCCGACGCTATTTTTTTACTTGACTCAAGAATAACAACCAAAACAATAGCCGAGCTATCAACAGGAAATTTTTTTGTTTTCGGACTAGTTTCTAATAATCAAAATGCGTTTTTCTTTGACACATACTTGCCAGTAGATTCAGAAAGACTTGAGGTTCAATATTTTTTTATAGAGCTAGCCTTTTTTGGTTTAGTTCTTGGAAAGCGTGCTTACTTTAAAAAGCTGTTAGTAGAATACAAAAATATTGCAACACACTTTATGCAAATATAAATAGTGGCTGCTAAAAGTAAGTAGGCACAGAGTTTTGTTACTACTAAAGCTAAAGCGCTGACAACTGCAGAAACAGTTAGTGTAGCGGTCATCATGCACATTTAAACAAAAACTAGCGTATGTCGTCTAGCAATCATGTTATGATTAGTATTTTAAAAAAAGACACAAATAAGCGTCTAACCTATGTAGCATCACCTTGTATAAACAACATATAATATTACTTGTGGCCGGTGGGCAGATTGCTGGCGTAATTTGATTTAACACCCTTTTAAAATATGGTGCTGTGCATTGCTGCCGCCTGCTTAGCTTCTGAGCACGCGTGATGTCTTAATATGTACAAAGCATAAAAGTTTGTACCAGATGCACAATCATTTAAGCAAGCAGCATGCGTGGTTAACAACTATTTGCTGCATACAGTTATGCGCAAATAGTTAAAGCAGTACACGCGTGTGCTTGCTGTTTGCAACACTACAGCAAACTATGATATAGTTGCAAACGCTGTCAAAATGCAATAGTAAACGGGGCAGCAGACATACGACGCGTACTGCAAGCTGCCGTTTAGTACAGTGCAGCTGTTTTCTATATATTAATACCCTTATCACGCATAAAAAACAGCGCATACATTTGTTCGGCTAAGTACCGTTAAGGCTTCGCTCTTACTAAACTGTAGCAAACTGCTATGTTGGTTATGGTATTTTGCGTGTATACCATAACACGCATAGCAGAATATAGCATAGAAATGCACGCTATTGTACAAAGCGTAGCAAGGGTGATAATGCTATTTGTTGTAAAGCGTCAGCGAAACAATAACAAAATTGGCAATGGTTGTTATTAAAGTAAGTATGCATTCGGTTATAAAACTACGCATTTAAAATATAACCAAATGCGTGCAGCTGTTTGATAATATTATGTGCTGCGTTCTTTTTGTAAACAGCAGCACAGGTAATACTGCAGCATCAGGTATTTGCGGGTGGGTAGGGTGGGCGTGGTAACAGGGGAATACATAAACTTATATGTGCTAACAGGCATGCAGCGATATTGTTTTACAAGTGCACAGAAAGCTTCAAGCTTTATACGCTGTAATAACTTATTGTATGCATGCTTTGTGCGACAGGAAACGTGCTATGTTTTTTTACACTGGTGCTTTAACCGAAAGGCTTCATTTTGCTGCGCACGTGCTATACTACTATAACGGCTATGCTGAATGTTGTTGCATACTATAATACAATAAGTAGAAAGTGTCTTACTTGCTAATATTTTGTAAATATGCCCGTGCTGTAAAGCTGTGGTGATGTGCTAATAGTGCCAAACAAAGCATGTATTTTTTTTTATTGTGTGCTACTACGCGTAGATGTTGCTAGCTTAAACTAGATAAAGCTCGTGTTGCATTGCGCTGCCAAAATAACGATAATAGCATTTATTTGCTTAAATTAGATACGAGCCACTTGATTAAATGCCACTAGCAGCATGGCTGCTAGTGCGCCAATTTGTTGCAAAAACACAATTATGAGTTTTGCTTAGTTGAGCATGGTTACATTATTAATTATTTTCACCACATGCTTTTTGTTAGCTACACTCGTTTATTTAATGTTTCACAATGTTGCATTTAAAAATATTTTTAAACGTACAAAGCAATATAGAAGACAAAGGTACGGTTTTTACGAGTGCGGCTTTAGACCAAGACAAGAGCTTGCAATAGAGTTTGATATGCAAAATTACATAATTTTTTCTATGACACTTTTGTACGATGCAGAGGGTATTATTTTTCTACTATTTTGTCAATGCTTAAATATTTTTTGTTTAACCGATGCTATTTTTATACTGACGTATTTTGCATTATTCATTCTTGGTTTTGTTGTTGATATAAAGCAGCGTGGCGCATTTTGACAACTTTACTAATGATTAAAACATTATTTTTACCACAAAACAAAAAACAACCACTACTGTTAGCTGGCAGGGTACAGCTCTCACTACAATATACAAAAGTATGCAGGCTTCTTCTTGAAAATAGGATAGAGCCACTGTTATTAACATATACGCCAAAACAAAAAAAAATTACGCCAACAGATTTACTAAATGCTTATATGAAGGTTGAATCATATCGTATAGTCAGCACATTTTTTTGCTTTTTAAATGCATGCGGCATATTAAACGAAAATAGATATACAAGCGACTCTGTTCTGTGCTCAGCTGCACAGCTATTTTACGTTTTAACACACCTCCGATTCTCATCAGCCTTCAACACGACGGCACTAATGTACATAACAGCATATAGTATGCAGAATGACACAACTATGCTAGTATATTGTTTTGTACTAAACAAAAGAAAGCATGTTTTTATTTTATGCCCGGTATCAACAAAACAAGTTCCAGATTCTGCAAAGGCATTATATTACAATGCTGCGTGATACGAGAGGGAGGTTTCTGAAATGTTCGGTGTAAAGTTTTCTAGTAAAGTTGACACGAGAAATTTAATACTGCCATACGGATATGTTGAACACCCTTTAAAAAAAAATGTAACCGGTAATTACACGTTTTCTATAAGGTTTTCTGGGTGTGAGCACATGCTTAAATGAGCACTTTTATAAGCAAATAATGAACACAAAACACACACGACAAATATGCAAAGTAACAGTATCAGCGCTAATAGATGTTGTACGCGTGGCCCCACTTACAGTAAAATACTGCAAAGAGCTGCTTGCATTACAAAACGTGTTTTTTGTTTTAAATGCAACTTGCGAAAAACCGCTTCAAATAATTGCTAAAGTTGTTCCATCAAAAAAAATAACAAAAACATTTGTTGTAACAAAAAGTGTTATGGCATTTAAAAAGCATGGCAAGGAGCAGTATCAAGTAAACAAAAAGCCTACCGTGTTTTCTGTAACAGTATTTGCCAAAAGCAGTGTTTTTGTAGCAAAAATAAGTACTGCTGACATTGCTAGTTTTGTTTTAAACAGTGCAGCAACATCTGGAATATTTGTGCTCGGCTACACAATTGATTATGATGACGAGTTCGTACACTACGGGATTTTATAAATGTGGTTTTTTTATCTGATGGGTTCGCTGCAATAGTACCAACAATACTTGCCGGTAGTTTTATTTTTTTATGCATAACTGTGGAGTTCCTGCAGCACGCTAGACTTGTTAAAGCAATCTTTATATTTATAGCGTTAAAGTTTTATGAAAACACAGTTAACAAAGAGGCCGTTTTAATTTCTAGCCTATGTTTGTTACTGTCACTAGCCATAACTTACTTTACAGCAGTATCAACATTTTTTGAAAAAATAGTTATTGAAACCGGCGCTAAAGCAGCAGCAACTGCTACAATAGTACTCTATACAATTGTTGTATTAACGCTTATTCTACGCAGAACAATAGCTCAGCTGTTTGTTAAAAAAGCAATCTGTATTTGTTTTGCCGTTGCTGTACTAAGTACGCTGTTTTGCTTCGTTAATAGTTTTTTATCTGCAATTTTAGTAGTAGACGCGCTTAACATGTGTCTGTACATTTTATTTTTTGTGTACATAGACAGCAATAATGCAGATTCATTTATAAGCTCAATAGCAACATTTTTTTGAGCATCATTTGTTGCAACAATGCTATTCTTTTTGGCATTTATGGTACACTTTTCTAAAGCCGGAACAACAAGTATGGCGTCCGAGTTGCTAACAGCAATATTGTCACATGGGGTCGCACTTTCTACGATTAATGACATGCTTTTTGCAATGTTTTTTTCTTTTTTTATATGTATAAAATTAGGCTTGGCACCATTTTTTTATTGGAAAATATCACTATTAAAAAATGTCTACTATGAGCCAGCATGTTTTTATGTAATATTTTATTTTTCTGTACTATTAACCGTGTTAGTAAAAACACTATTATTAGCGCTGTTTGGGTTTTACCAAATAGCCGTAATGCTTTACGCAATATCTGTTTTCTCAGTAATGTCACTAATTGTATTTAATACAGCTTCTGCAACTGTAGCAAAGTTTTTTGCATATAGCAGCGCAATAAATGGTGCGATTGTGTTATTGGCCTGTGCTGCCGTATTAGCCAATAGTTAATGGGCGTACAAAAAGGCAGGCACGAAAACACTAATAAAAAAAAGTTTTTTTCTAAGTGTGCCGCAGCAGCATTTAGGGCTGTATCTGGAAAGGCTACAGCGCTTTCATACACAGAGCTGTTTTCTAGAAAAATAAAGGTTTTACAAGCAAAGGTATACAAAAAAACAAAGGAGGAACATGGATTTTCATCTTGTTATGAACAGCAGACGCGAACATTTGTTTTGCCCACATACTCTTTGCGATCAAAGTATTGCGACAATACGAGTAAATCAAAGATGTTTTTGTTAACAACACAGCAGCGTGCGCTACCAGCAGGCTATGTGCCAGAAACCAAAAAGTTTTCAAAAAAAAAGCCAAAAAAATTAAATCAAATAATGCCACTAGCGGCTATTAAAACAAGAGCACGCATAACTGCAGCTATAGGTGGCAGTGATTTTTTTGCAGATGCTGAGCAAAAGTTAGATTATGCATGATCTACGCAAACAAATGCGTACTGTAAAGTAACAGAAAGCGGGTGCGATTTATTTCGATATTGCTGCGCAGAAGAAAACAAAGTTAAGCGTGCTTCTAGGCTAAAGTATGCTACAAACTTTCAAGATAAGTTTAGGCAGTTTTGCATAAGCAAATTTGTAGCAAGCACAAGCACTGCTATTACAGTATCAACAGGTGCAATATTAACAAAAAAATACTGAAAGGTGATATATGGCATTAATACAAGACAAATGCGTGCATTAAGGCGTAAATATGCGGTAAAACAGACGCAAACCGTAAAAAGCATTAGCTGGTTGAAAAGGTTTGTTTTAAAATTTTGATACGGCGACTCCTTATAGATCGCGACAACGCTACTATTAACACTAAGCAACGTTGATGCTTTGCTATTGATCTGCACACATTGAGTTGGGTACGTTTCATCATTACTGCTAATATGTGCGTTTATGTCCGTTAAAACGTGTAGTTGTGAAACAACTGACGGGCTTGTCAAAGGCATAAATAGCGTGGCAACAATATCAGTCCTAACAACCGCGCTTGCATCAGCAGCCGGGTTGCCACCATTTTTTGGCTTTTGAACAAAAACAGCACTATTTGTACAGTTAACGTATGTCAGCTCGTTTGTTGTGTCAGCACTATGTGTTATATTAATTTTTTTAGGAATACTTTTCTACTTACTAGTATTGAGGACCGTGTGCACAGCAACAAACTACAACAGTAAAAACGAGAATACCGGCTGCACGTATTATGGTGCTCTAGTTTTTTTTGTTGCAGTTAACTGTTCTGGTGCTTTGTTTTTTGACGATTTTTTAAACATCGTTTTAGCACTTTTATAATGAGAAAGTCATTAAAAAACAAAAAACCGTTAGCAATATTTAAGCGACGTCACATGTGTAGCAGGTGCATACGCGGATTAGTTTGAGGAACGAGCGGCGCATTACTAACAAACAGGCTTATACTTTTGGTGTCAGCTGTATATTGGCTACGGGTTCGTATGAAATGACATTATAAAAAAAGAATTTTTGGATACAGAAAACTTAGAACCAGAGGTAGACGAACATATTGGCAGCGTATTAAGTCGTTTTTACCATGTACAAAAAAATCAGCAAAAACACGTATGGGGAAGGGTAAAGGTAAACTAGTCGGCTTGTTTGCAAACATGAATGCTGGTTTATTTTTGCTAGAACTAAAGTATACGCGTGCAAGAATGGCACAAAATTTAGTAAAATATTTAAACTCTAAATTAACAGCAACACTTAAATGTGTTACTTCTAACTCTGTACGCTCGTTTCAAGCATTTGGATCACGAGAATCAAATTTTAAAATATATAGGTCACGTACAAGAATGTACCGCATAAAAAGTAGGCATAGACGAAATAACATTAACACGCGTTTTGAAGTACAGCTTGCAAATTAATAAGTGTACACAATAAATTTAGCACTGTATCAATTTGCATATGGCATAATTTAATTGACACATCATTAATCTAACTAATAGGTTTGGAAAAAACATTTACCGGTCGCAGTCCATATTGTTAGCTTTGGCGTTTTACGGTGCCGTACTTAGTTATTGTGCGGATACTATGTAAGACTACACCTTTGCTAATTGTAAGGTGCTGCAGCTGTAATGCATGTATGCGTATGGCTCGTATTGTTGTCATGCTGTAATAACAGTATCTAATATGCGACACCGCATTCTGCTTGTAGCAGCAGGCTGTATATTTAGCATATTTATAATGTAGTATTTAGCAGCATATTATATAGTCTTGTGTAGTGTGTAAGTGGTTGCTCTTATACCTCAGTTAATCACGGTAGGAATTTTCATAGCTTTATTATTTGGGCATGCAGCGTTAACGCATTACTGTTTCTCGTCAAAGCATTCTAACAACAGGCGCGCCGGCGTTATTGCAACATTTACGCTTGGTTTAGGCATGATCGTATTTGCTTTCTTATTTGCGACATTTTTGTTTGACGCGTTCTCAACAACAGACGTCGAACTATTTAGTTTTTTAAGTACAATAATCCCATCATATATGGAATCTACACGAGAGCTGACATGTGCACAGCTTGACGTGATCTCTCCTATAACAACAACTATGTTAATGGTAACCATTGCAGCCCTATACTATACTGTACAGTTTACAGATACAAGTCTGTCAGCATTTACAACGTATTTGACAACCATTTTTATCAGCGGCATCTATTTTTTGTATGCGCAGGGTCCAGCATCTATTTTTGCTGCATACGAATTTTTGTTGTTGCCAAGCAGCCTTATGATAGATTATTTTTCAAAAACTGTTAGGGCGCGTGAAGCAACATACTTCATGGTAGCGTGAACGCAAATAGGTGCAATAAGCTTATTTACAATATTAATATACCTTGATACAATAAACAGTATAGATACACTTATACAAGGTTTGTTAACTTTCTCAGAAGAAGAGAAGCATCTAATAATAGCATTAACGTTTTTTGGTTTTGGAACAAAAATGCCAGTGTGACCATTCTATTGATGATTACCTGAGGCACACGTTGAGGTAACAACTAGTTTTTCTATTGTTCTAAGCGGACTGTCAATAAAGTTTGCGTTCTTAGGGTTTGTACGATTTCTAGGCGTATTTTCTGCAGGGTACCTTTATTGAATTTTTGCACTTATAGCAATGTTTGGGTTTTTAGATGCAGCATTTAAAATGGAGGCAGAGTCTGACATAAAAAAAATAGTAGCATATCAAACTGTAGCTGAAATGCATGTTTTGGTACTATACGCATCGCTTGATTATTCAGCATTCGTTGATTTCATTTATTATATGTTCCCAACACACTGCTGAATGTCAGTATTGTCTTTTATTCTAGTTGATATAATAGCAAAGCGTTATCACTCAAGAAATCTTGAACACCTTTATGGTATATTCTCGGGATCACCAATAATAGTAAAGGTTATTTACCTATCAGTATTTGTTTTTAGTTCATTACCAGGAACATCAATATTTTCTGTTGAACTATATGTGCAAATTGCAGGATCTACCTCGTTGTTTAACTTCATAGTTTTCATCTTTTTCCAGTTTGCACTAGTTGTTTTTGCTAAAAATATTTGATGAATTTTATTAGGTGGTGACATGCTATACAACAGCCAAGTACAGTCGTTTACGCTTACTAGATCAGAAGCACTGTTTATTTATATACTGTTACTACAGCTATTACCAACATTTGCTACAGTAGAATCTTGCTTTTAATACAAAACGGCGTGGCCGAATGGTAAAGGCGATGGACTGTAAATCCATTGGGTTTCCCGCACTGGTTCGATCCCAGTCACCGTTAAATAACAACACTATCACAATGCATGTATACTTATAAAAGACACAAAAAAGAACCATCAACAAGAACTTTTAAGTTAAGATGCTGCCCACAAATTGCTACGGTTATTTGGCGTATGTTTTATGCGTCGCCAAAAAAACCAAATTCTGGTAAGCGACGTGTTGCTAAAGCTAGAATAAGACACGTAAAACGAAGAGATCGTTTGACCGCAAGAATAGTTGGTTATCAATACTTTCCAAAAAAATATTTTAAAATGCTTGTTCGCGGCGGTCGTGCAAACGATACGCCAGGCGTTACGTATTCTGGTATACGTGGCGTGTATGATTTTAGAGGTCACGCTGATAAAACTAGACGAAGATCTTTTTACGGACTTAAAAGACCACAAGAGCTAATTAAGCGTATACGTAAATCTATGCGAAAGCAGGGTATAAAAACAATTGCAGAAGTTTTGCTTGCGAGAGGTAGAGCTTTCTAAAAATAAATGTCTATACAGTACATATTTTCAGCTAAAATAGTATATCTGTTCTTTCTTGTATGTCTACTAAATTATATTGTTTCTGGACTTATACTGTTTTTTTATTGAGGCGTTACAGGAACTAGAGGACTATTTTACTTGTCGGAAATGGTTCTTGCATCAACTGCTGTAGCATTTTTAGCAATAATATGCACAACAGTACGATATGGTATGCTCGTAACATGGAAATTTGGTAACATTGTATTAAGCGACACTCTATCAATATCATGCATGATCTCTGTAGACCTACTATCATTAGTCTGCGGTTTATTAGTAATCTGTCTAACAATAATATCATTAACGTTTGGGGTTGAATATTTAACAAACGAGCCCGTTTCACACAATACTATAGTAATAATGCTGGCTTTTTCAGCATGTATTGTTTGATTTATTTTTGGATACGATTTTGGGTTTATGACAATTTTATGAGAGCTTGCTGGGTTTTTCTCAATAATGTTAATTGAGTCATACTATACTAGAATAAGAACAACGCAGGCAGTAACGCGAACATTTGTAATAAGTCGTTTTAGCGATTATACACTATTACTAGCAGCAGCAGAGTGTAACAGCTTTTGCGACAATTTTCAGCTTCCAGTTATTTTTGCTAACATACTTAACGGATCATCAGAAAATATAGTTTTACTATCATTTATTTCTGACATAAATATATATAGCGCATTTGCAGCAACGTTATTTTGTGCAGCAGCTGCAAAATGTGCACAGTTTGTGCTTTTTGTTTGATTACCAGATGCTATGGAAGCGCCAACACCAGCATCTGCACTAATACACTCATCAACATTAGTTGTTATGGGTGTATTTATGATAATACGATTTGGGCCGCTGTACAACTCATTAGTTTTTGTAAACTTGTTGTTGCTGTTATGTGGTAGTTTAACAGTAGTCTACGGTGCATTACAATCTGTACAAACAGGTGATTTAAAAAAGGCTGTAGCGTATTCGACAATAAGTCAAGTGGGGTATTTAATTTGTGGTTGCGGTATGTTAGCATTAAAAGAAACGTTGATTTATCTTATAGTACATGCTGTATGTAAGGCTATGCTATTTGTTTTTGTTGGGTACACCGTTCACGTCTTTGGTGGAACAACATCGTTAAGAAAAATGGGTGGTGTGTTTTCAGTAATACCGCATGTAGCCTTATATGTGTTTGTGTTGTGCCTTATTTTGATGGGGTTTCCATACACTGTTGGTTTTGTTGCAAAAGAGCTGCTAGTTGTACGAATATTTAATGCAGTCGCGCCATTTAGTACATTTGTGATACTATGCTGAATGTTTGCAATAGCAATATCGCCACTATATCTTTATAGAATTGCTGTATTACCATATTTTGGGACAGCAAAGGCAAGTATATCAATTTATCGTAGTTTAGTAAATGTTGCAAAAAAAATAATGAAGTTTGCAATAATGTCATTTAACATTAAGACAATGTCTAATCCATTAGTTTTCTTCGGGTATGAGTGAAAAGATTTAACAATATCTAGTAGAACGACTGGACTGTTACATTTTATAATAATGACCGCTATTTTGTTTGCTGGAGAATTCGTATTCTATTTAGTACTCGGTGTTTTTAATACCGATAGTTTATTTGGTTTTTCTTTAGTAGGCGAGGTGTGCACAAATTCAGCAATGTCACTTTTGGTAAATGCAGCATCCGTATCATACAAATTACAAACATACACAGTTGTTGTAATGTTAACATGCACAGTATTTTTTGCGTTAAACGGGTGTAGCTTTAGGGCTGGCTATCTAGTTGCCGGATTATCATTACTGTGTGAACTTGTTGTTGGTGTACCATACGTTTATTATTTAGTTTATTTTATAGTTTCAGCAATTGCTACATTATTAACAAATATTTTTTTGATGTTGATAATAACGCACATGGCAAAATATTTTATATTAATAGTCATTTGGTGGGTGTTTATTGAATACAAAAAATCTAAATGCGTATTAACGAATGCTAAAATACGCAAGTAAATACCACTCTAAGCAAAAAAGATCGTTGCTAGAAAGTCGTTTTCAATATCGAAATCAGTTTTTACGCGCCGCATTGTTTATATCGATTTTTAAATTTGGTGTTTTAAACAGTACAATGTTTAAAGGTTACATTTTTAAAACATTGATAACAAATTTGATGATTTCAAAAAACATAAACAGCTTGACTAAAAAAAATATATTAAATACAGCAACACTAAAAAGTTGTGAACTTTACGGAACAACAACACGCGCAAAAGACGCAATTGCTACATATGCCTTTTTGCGACCGCAGTCAACCTGCTTATTATTTGGATTTTTTGTAAAACTTTTAGTAACCGGTGCTAAAAGCAACATTAACAACTTTGAGCAGGCAAAGGTTGCCTGAACAAACAAAGTAGCTTTAACGTATTCAGCAGCATTAGCAGCAAAGTGAAAAATAAAACAAGCAATCAAATTTTTTCACTTTTCTATGAAAAGACAGCGAAGACACATTTTAAAACTATCAAACGTTTGTAGTAAAGCAAAACATGGCGCAGCTAGATATTATTATGAAAAGCAAGATTTACAACAAAGTCGTATGTGATTAAAAGAGCACAGGTATCACATGATGCCATACAAATCATATTTCAGGGGCAAACGAAGAATTTATGGCGGAAGATACAAGTCTTTAATAAATGTTTTGCAGCGTCATACAAATCAGGCACGCTATTTATACAAGCCGCTTTACAATTTTAATTATCTGATGCTAGCCTTTTTAACTGGCAAGCGCGTGGTAAGTACTGGTGTCGCATTCACAAAAACAGCAAGTTTTGTTGATCAAAAAATCTGTTTTAAACTTGCCGATGCTAATTATGTAAACCCGTTTTTGTTTTTTGATTTTTTGTGCGACGCCGTATTAACAAACGTATACTCTGTAATTTCAATCGAACACATCGGTGGCGCTTTTACCATACTAACAAAAGAACTAAGCTTTTTGGGAATACGCGATGTTAGTCAAAAGCAAAATTTTTTGTTTTATAAAATGCGTAAGTGCGTTTTAACAACAGAAGCGCAGTTGCTTAACTAAAATAGTATCAAGGCAAACATTACAGCAGCAGAAGAACAAGTTAATTTATAATTGTGCAAGTGAAAACCACAGTATCAAAATTTACAGCAACCAATTTTAGCTGATTAGTATCAAAATCAACTTCACTAATAAGCTGGGCGCGCGCAGGCTCAATGTGGCCACTAACCTTTGGTTTGGCCTGCTGTGCAATGGAAATGATGCATGTAACTGTTAGTAGATATGATATGGACAGGTTTGGTTTTATATTTAGGCCAAGCCCACGTCAAACTGATTTTTTGTTAGTCTCTGGAACAGTAACAGCAAAAATGGCGCCTACAGTTAAGCGTCTGTACTCACAGCTGATGAACCCAAAATGAGTACTGTCTATGGGTTCTTGTGCAAACGGCGGTGGACTATACTACTACTCATACTCTGTTGTACGAGGTGTAGACAACATCGTATCTGCAGACGTTTACGTACCTGGTTGTCCGCCAAGTGCAGAAGCATTGTTATTCGGACTAATACAATTACAGGGTAAGGTTTGAAAGCACTTAAAAGATTTTAATTACTTATTTAACTAATGAGGGGGCATATTAAAAAACGCGTTGAAATGCGTCGTTTAAAGCGAACGCGTCGTATTGGGTCTGAGGGTAGATTATCCCCGTTCCCAAAACAGCAAAACGAGCAACAACAGCAAAAACAAGTACTTACGCCAAAAGTAAAGCAGTATTTTGGTAAAATAAAAATAGTAAAGCTCGCAAAAAAAAATTTAGGCGTTGCAACAAAATTTTACACAAAAGGGTTCGACAGAGTTTTGCAAAAAAACAACATGTGTAAAATTAGTTTAACGCAGCTACAAAATAAGCTGTTGTACTTTTTTAGTAGGCTGCTTGTAAAGTACAGAGAGCGCGTTAAGAATGTTTATGAAAAATTTTATGAGTGCACTGAGGAAGACATTGCCGCGCTTAGTATAGAGCATCGTACTTATACAGCAGAAGAGCTTGATCAGCAAGCAAAGGAGGCACAGGAGGCTGCTGAAGAGGAGGCTGAGGAAGAAAGGGTAAGGGCTGCTGAAGAGCTTGCAGAATTCAAAAGAAAGTTAAATCAAACAATACAAAAACAAAAATATCTGCTAACGCATAAAGAAGAAACAAGCATTACGGTAACACCCGGCGCTGATGTAAAAATAGTGACGGCCAATTCAAGCAATGGTTGTACGTACAACACAAGCACTTCCGCGAAAGTCGACAGCGTCACAGCTGATGGGTCAATTAATTTGTTGCCCGCGACTAGTACGCAAGCAGCAGCCATTTCGATAGCATCGTCTGATGATACAGTACTCAATGCACAAGACAGTAGCCTGTTTGGTGAGTTTGCTGATGTGTTGCAGCAAACGTGCGCAAGTACTGACATGCATACAGAAAACGACGATAATATCGGCGAAATAGCAACAGAACTTGCGATGCAGGAAGTTGCAGCAGACGCTGTAAATGCTGTAATTGGTGCAGACTGTAGCGAAATTTACTCCGCCACAAAAATACCATTTTTGCAGTTTTTTACAACCAATGTGCGCTTCGGCAATAGTGATCTGTGAGATGACAACGTATTTGATTTACTTACGTGTGCGGCTAGTAAATCTCAAATACGCAATGCAATTAGATTTACAGATTATGACGATGAGCAACAATATTTAACTTTTAAAAATGCACTCGTATACGATATCGAGGAGCATGACGAAGAACTTGACATAAACACGTATTGATACTCCCCAGCAATTTGACGAAAATATTCTGGTGCTGGAAGTGCTATGCATTTACTAAATTTTTTAAATGCAAGTAGTCGTACGGAAACTGACACAAGTGTGGCAGATGCGTGCAGCTTGTATACGGCGGAGTCTTATACTGAGTTCGAAAACTTTTTCAGCGTTTTATTAACATTGCAGAAACGAAAAACATCAAGAACAAAATTAATGAGACGACGACACAGACAGCTTGCAGCACACTTTTCGTTTAGAACAAAAAGGTTTAGAATACCAAACCTATTTACAATTGTTGCAAGGGCACAAAGATACACAATGCTACTAAAGCAGTCAGCCGAGCGTACGGTAATAACAAATAATGCATTCGAACAAATTTTAGTACCTGATCAATTCTACGGTGCAACATACAAAAAGTATGTTCACCAAAATTTTTTTTACGAAGAGGGTAGTAAGGCGTTTTTATTTATTGTAAGGCACTCAAGCTTTTGCGATAAATATTTTAACAAAAATGTTGATTTTTCATTTAAATCATTTTTTTATTTTATTGACAGCGACGACACTTCTGAAAAAAAAACGCCAAAGCAGATAATAGATGCATTTTTCGGAAAAATGCCTACGCTTAAAATAACAAAAACAAAAAACAAACTAAATATTTGTTTTGGTGCTGCTATAAAAAAATGAGACGCCATCGTGCCAGCAAGTTATACAACAAAAGATTTTACAATCCTAAAATTTTTTGAGGAAATAAACGATTTAACTAGATACTCATTAATAGAGTTTTATAAGGTGTTTGTTTTGCTAATACTTTATAAAAACAAATAATGAAAGATTATTCATTTTCAGAATATCAAGATATTTACTTTGGTTATAGAGAAATAGTAGAAAAAAGAACTTTTGGACAAATAAGGAAAAAATCACAAAATTTTTCTGGTGTTCAAAAGTGAACAAAGGTAATACCGTTTTTAAGAAATGTTGGGTTTACAAAACTAATGTCAGCCTATAAAAGAAATCGTGGAATAACACTTGGCGGAACAAAAACTGTTTATACAAAGGGGTCGCTTGCAAAAAAAAAATTAATAGCATACACCAAAACGCTAAATGCAGTAACAAAGCTTGCAATGCCGGTGATTATTCAGAAAGATGTTAACACATTTAGACTTGCAGCCACGCTGTTAACAATAACCGGTGCTGTTGTGCAGGTACCGGCAACGCGTAAAATGCTAATGTTTAGGCTTCAAATAGCATCAAATTTAGCAACAATAGCAAACGCCAAGGGCGCTAACTATAGAATATTTCAGCACAGGTTTTGCGAAATAATATCATTTCTAAAAGCAAGGAACAAGGTATGCTATATAGCTGTAACAAAAAATTCAAAAATAACTTTAGCCAAGGCGAACGGTGAATACGCATCAATCGTATCAAAAAAAAAGGGCACCAAAAAGGCTGTAGTACTTGTAAGACTGCCGTCTACACAATTAAAGTTAATAGATAGCCTAACAACAGTTTTAATAGGAACAGTTATCGTTGGACAAAAGCTTCTGTTTAAAAATACAAAAGCTGGGTATTGACGAAATCTTGGGTGGAAGCCACTTGTTAGGGGTGTTGTTAAAAATCCGGTTGATCACCCACACGGAGGTAGGGAGCGCACGATTTTATGGCCTAGAACGCCATGAGGAAAATCAACTAAATAATGGCTAGATCTTGCTGGAAGCCGGCATATATTAGCAGAAGCTGCGCAAGCAGGCTGTATCTACTTGCTGATAGACTTGAGGTAAAATTTACAAGATTTTGTTCTAATGTTGTGCGTGCTACAAAAAAGGCTCAGTTTATCTGGCAAAAAGAAAAATTAGTAAAGGCATGTAAAGGCTCAGCGCTTTTTGGGATTGATAGACGACTTGTTATAGTTCCAGAAAGGGCAGATTCAATTTTACGTTTAGCATGCAGGGCTAAGATGTGGGGCGACTTTAACACAGGAACATCAAGCACCAGACTAACGGCTGCATACTCATGACGTTGCTACCGTTACTTCTTGTGTAAAGAAATGCTTCTTGAAAAATTCGGAACATTTTATAACACTAGAAGCTGCGGCGGATACAGGTGTCAAAAAGATAAACAAAAAATACAAAAGTTTAAAAAAGACATTGTAAAAGAGAAAAAAAAACAAGTACATGTTGCTAGGGAGCATGCTAGATTGATGGAAAAAGCTTTAAAGGAGGAAAAGGTGGCAAAGCGCGCAAAAAGAACAGGTCGTTCTGCTAAGGGTAAGAAATAGCATCAAGACGCTCTGGATGATTTTTACACAAATTAGATGCTTATAAATCAGAATTACGTCCAGCAATAACAGAAAATTCAACGGTTAGAAGCTTTAGAGCAACGGCCGGGTGTAAAAACACGGTTTCTAATGCTGTACTTCTTTTAAATGAATGTCATTCTGGAACGTCTTATTCAAAAAAATCAAGTGCATCTAGTATGTTAAAAACAACTACAAATTTTTTTGTAGATCCAATATTACCAAACACATACAATGCCGTATTAAGAAACAACTTATATCTTATACGATCGCTTGTAGCAAGAACGTATAGGGCTAGACAAATGGCAAGATGCAAACCAGCACACGGGCAGCGTCGTTGATCAAATGCAAATACTGCGAAGCGCTGCAATACGTTTATATATACTAGTGTTATAGGGTACAAGAAAGACTTGTATAACATTACACAAATAAAACGAGTAAAATGGTCGAAATTACAAGAAATGAGGCAAAAGGCAAAAATTAAAAAAAAAGCGCCTAAAAAAAAATGAACAAAATTTAAAAAGGTTGGTGAAAGGCGTTTGCAACTAAAAAAAAAGAAAAAAACCCCATGACAATAAAGCACGACAAAAACACACAAAAAGTAGCTAAGCATTTATATTTTGTAAGTAAACTGCAAACACGTTTGCAAAGTTCACCAAAAGGGTATTATTTTTGTGATCAGTGCACAAAATATTTTTTTTATTTAAATCAAAATTTCAAACGTTTTGCGTATAAGACCGTAACGCCTAAAACAACAGGCAACTTAAAAAAAGTAATAAAAACGCTAAATGTGTTTTATAACAGCCTATTCATACATGCTAACTTTACAGAGTATTCTTGGTATAAAAGCGAGGACAACAAGGTTATAAATTTGCCAGCGGACGATAATGAAACAGCAAACACAGTTGATGAAATAGAATATGTGCGTGGTGAGCATTGCTTGGCAAAGGCTTTCATGGTGTATGACAGTATGCTTGATGGCGACATTGATGGCTGTAATCTAACGTTTGTACAAACCGGTGCAATACAAATGCTAAAGCGTTTTGTCAACAACAGCGCTAACCGAGCAGCAATATTAAAGAAGATTAGTATTTTGCACGCCATTCTTGGCAAAATGGTAGTATCTGAATTATCTGTAGCTAATTTTTATGCTACAGGCGTTTACAATACAAATGACATTCATGATTCTATGCAAAAAATATATAAAAATACGTTTTATGCATCACTGTATAGCGAATACAAAGATTATGCCTTAGCAACCGCAGCAATAAGGGCAAATTTTTTTGTTAGCAGTATAAATTCTATTAACGGCAGTGCTTCATTTAAAAACACTGAAGGGTCCCGCGCTTGTGCAACAGATGCATATGATCCAGACGACGATGATGAGTTTGAGGCTGACGATGACTATTTAGAGGCGTTTGGACCATATTTTTTTCAAAGCATGTCTAACGACATGTTAGCGATAAGGTTTAAACCGGGATATTTGCCATTCTTTAGAGAATTTCGTTCTACATTCTGTCTTACGCGTAGATTAAAAACTTTACGACACATACAGTTAACACACTATGTATCTCAATACAAAAGATTAACAAATGCTGCAATGCTAAAGCATTATACGTTTGCATTATTTAGAGTACTGGTTTTATTAAAATTCTCAGACAGTTATGCCAGCGCAGAGATTCTTATAGCCGACAATCAAATTTTTGTTAACGGCGTTGTTTGTTTAAGCAAAACATTTCAAATACAGTCTAATGATATTGTAGCCCTATCAGCAAACTATTTTAATTATGCATTTGTTTTAGCAAAAATACAAAATGTGTACTCTACGGCATTTTCGTTTTATAGGCGCATTATTGGTCTAGAAAATGCATATGAGGAGGGTCTTTCTGTAATGGATAACACGCAGCCAGATAATATTTACAAGGAGGTTATGTCAACCAACGTTATTTTTATAGAAAAGATTTATTCACAAATGACAGACATTCCTCAATTTTTTGAGGTAGACTTTTTAGGGTTAAGTGCTGTTGCTTTATACGAGCCAGACACTTTTTATGCATATGATAGTCTATTTATACAGCAATCTGCCTTTCCGTTTATTAAAATGGTTAACTGAAAATACGCGTGTTAATGCTACTGACTTTACAGAAAACAACAATATTTAATGCGGCTGTAGAACAAAAGAGTATAAAATCAGTACTATTAAATTTTGGACCGCAACACCCAGCATCGCACGGTGTTTTAAGGCTTGTTTTACAATTAAATGGCGAAGTGATAGAAAAAATTGATGCTCATATTGGTTTTTTGCACAGGGGTAGCGAAAAACTAATGGAGTCTAGAGGATTTATGCAAGCTTCTGTATATTTGGATAGACTCGATTACACATCAGTATTAACGCAAACGCATGCATACTGCCTAGCTGTTGAAAATTTACTTGTAGCCGATGCAATATCAAGCACAACAGCTGCTGTTAGAACAATATTTGACGAGCTTGCTAGAATGCTAAATCATTTATTAGCAATATCAACGCACTCATTAGATGTCGGCTCAATGGCGCCGCTGTTTTGAGCATTTGAGGACAGGGAGCGTATAATGGAACTTGTTGAGTATGTATCTGGAGCAAGAATGCACGCGGCACTTTATCTACCAGCTCAAGATTTATACAAATTTATAACAACAGGTTTTATAACAAAATTGCTGCTATTCATACGTGGGTGTTACAAAAGTTATACAGAGATGTTTATTGCACTTTTTAACAACAGGGTTTGAAAGTTAAGACTTGTAAATGTTGGCGTAATCGACAAAAATTCTGCAATGCTGTTTGGTGCAACAGGACCTATTTTACGTAGCACTGGTTGTGCATATGATTTACGTTTTTTAAAAGCAGAGCAGTATGCCGCATACAACAAACTTGCATTTAAAATGTTTGTTGGTATTTATGGTGACTGCTACGACAGATTTTTAATACGTTCTAGAGAGTTGTTTGAGAGCGCATACATAGTACTACAAGCGGTTACAATATTGGGGGTAGATTTTAACGGTAGCTGCTGCCTAAGCAAGTTCTACGGCGTTTTTTCAAACCAAAAAGTAAATCAAACAAAAACTAAAATGGAAAACACAATAAATAAATTTAAATATATATCAGATTTTATTACGATAAACAGCGGCATATCATACAAGGCGGTGGAGGCTGGTAAGGGTGAGTTTGGCGTTATGGTTGTTAGCTCTGGAGACAACAAACCTTATAGAGCATTTTTGCGCTCACCAGCGTATAACCACCTTCAGCTGCTATCACTTATCGGTTCTGGTTGCTACTTTGCAGATTTAATAACTCTGGTTGGCTCGCTTGATCTTGTCTTTGGCGAAATAGATCGTTAGTGGGATATAGGGGTATTGAGTGCATAAGGTCTGATATGGCAAAGCGCTCTAACAAACTAAATTTTGATTTAAAAAAACTTTTAATAAAAAGCTTAATAAACAATAGTTATTCGCCAATACATGCCAGAGCAGAATGTTCACTTATAATAGCCAGGCGATACTCATTTTTTGGCTTTACGGCTGCGCGAAACTGTTGTAGAATATCAGGGCGACAGCATTTTATATTATCCAATTATGGTATTGGACGTATTTTGTTTAGAACTGTTGGTGGTAGTGGCTATTTGTGCGGCGTGTGCAGAACTGGTAAATAATGTTTTATAGCAACGCACTTGCAAACACAATATCAGCAATAAATGTCGGATACATTGCAAAGCATAAATATGTGGTACTACCGATAAACAAATACACGCAAACCGTATTAATAAAATTTGTTGATGCCGGTGCAATAGAGTCATTTTATGTATTTAAACAAGGGGTATGCTTGTATACAAAAATAACGCTAGCATATATTAATGGTAGGCCTGCAATTACAAAAATAAGAGCGGTGTCTACAGGTGCTAAGCGTTACACTGTAACACTCAAGCACCTCGTTGCATTTTCTAGCTGCGAGTATGCATATGTTTTGTTATCAACATCGCATGGTATTTTAACGCTTCGTGAAGCTGTCGGTATTCGCTGTGGTGGGATGGTAATAGCCGCAGTAGTTTACTAATGGCGCAAAAGGCGTTAGTACCTGTTTTACGTGCCGGTCGTGCTGGGTTTTGATTGTCAATGATGCGTGCACAAAAAAACAGCAGCCCGTATTTTCACGAAGTTGAAGCAAAGGCATATGTTGCAATGCTTGTTTCATTTGAATCGGATTTACTAAATATAATGCATGATGCGTTTTTGCTATATTCCCACGATTTAAACCAAAGATCAGCAACTTATTTAGCGTTAACAGAGGCTTTTGACAACATCTTGCGAATATCAGTTCAAGCATACGCTGGGGAAATAGAAGATTTTGATTCAAACGTTTCTTGATTTTATGATGCTACAACATGTGATTCTTTAACACCAAAAATAGCAACAATTTGTGGAATCACGCAAATAGACGTAAGACTAATAAATTCATTTCCTGGAAGTGATGCAGCAACAGAGGCGTATACTGATTTTTGTCTAGAATACATAAAAGTATGAACTACTGCAGACTGTGGTGTTGTTAGTATTTGTGATACAGAAGATTTATAAAGTGGTAACTAGTATTAAATCAGGTTCGCCGCTGACTCGTGGTAGAATCTATGCGTTTAAACAAGTGTTTTCTGCAACAATCTTAATTTCAGATGCAGTATGCTTTACGAGGCTGCACGATGTAAAAAATGCAGTGATGAGCTTTGGATCAGCAGAGTATTATCCATTAGACAACGATAAGTTTGCATTAAATATGCAACAGGGCTACGTAAAGTTATATGAAAAACAGCAATACAAAGTTTTGTCAAAGCTTGATAAGCCAAAGAAATTAACAAAGCCAGAAGCAAGAAGAGCAAACACTCAGTTTATAAACCGTTTTGCAGTTCATGGTAAAACTGCGAGGGCGAAAAAATTCTTTGCAACAGCAATGAGATCTATTTTATTTATCGCTGCAAATCACACAATAAATGCTTTAAATTTTGAACCAAGCATGTTTATACTAGCAAGCATGAGCGATGTAACAAAATTGCAAAAAAAAACGTTTGCTGCCATCGGTACGCCAAAAATGCCAAATAACATCGCAGATAATCTTTTGGGAAAGCAAACAGAGTTATATTCAAATATTGCAAACGTGTATTCAACAGAGTTTTTTTTCAATCGTCTTAAACAAATGGCACCGCTGTACTCAACACTACCAAGGCGTGTAGACAAAGCAAGATACAAAAATATGCGTGGTAAAATAAAAAAATACACATTAGCAATAAAACAAATACCAAAAGAAAAAGCTGTCGTGTACGCACTGTTTTATTTAAAAGTTCAGTGAACGTTTTCTGAGCAAAATGCTAGCGCAAATAAATTCCTTAATGTATTGATGCATCTAGCATATTTTCCTAAGCAAACACTTGGTTATGTTGTTGGAAAGCGCGTTATTCAAAAATTATTAGAAAAATAACAAAAATATTGCAAAACCTTACAAACCTAAAACGACGCATTAAGCACAAACAAGTTTATGTCGACAAACTTTTCAAGCCATGACGTTCATTATCTAGAGTAAAGTCAACAAACGATAAAACAATCATTTCGCTTATTGACGGCCTAAATTGTGTTGTTTTAAAAAACGAAAGCATACAAGCTTTTGTATTTATTTTTTATGCAACTAAATATTTTTTCTGTTTTTCTGTTAACTATAACGATATTAGATTTTTAAATTATTATGCATCGTGCAAAACATTTTATGTCGAATACACAAATAGAACGCTACTTTACAACATTGGATTCTCACATTTCACTAAATTGTTTAGGTTGTTTGGAACAATGTTCTGCGCACGTATGCGCGTAAAGGGCAGACTGTATCGTATTTATAAACGAAACGGGTATCGAGATTTACAATACAGGTTTGGACACACACATTTTGTTAGTGTATATATAGATGGCTTTTATGCCAAATACATACGTAAAAAAAAAATACGTATCTTTGGATACGATTTTTATGCGTTGCGCGACAAAAGTTCTGAAATAGCAAATTGATTCCCGCTTGGCCAGTATACGCAGACCGGTATCTTAACCGGTGGAACTAGGCTATTCTCGAAGCTGGGGAAGGCTACTAAATGGTACTAAGCTCACAAATTATTTATAAGTACTAGATGCTTTGCACATAAATTTTTAAACCGACCAAAAACAAAGCAAACCTCTGTAGTGTAGCGGCTAGCACGGCGGCCTGAAAAGCCGTTGGGACAGGCTCATCTCCTGTCAGAGGTACACTGTTATTAGCAAGCATGCTGTATTGTTATTAACTTTATGGCTTATTTTTGTATTTTTGCATACGCGCAAGCGTTGCATGCATTTATTGTATATGTTGTAATGCAGCACTTGATAAATGCATATACGTGGTAATCAACGTGTTGGTTGTCGGCTTTACATTTTATATTAGCTGTTACAAAATGCTTACTTTAACGTTCTGCAACGCTTATATACTTTATGCAGCGAAAGCAAAAAATGATGTAATGCGGTGCTGTCTTATAAAAGTAAAGTTAAGTTAATTATAGTGATGGGCTTAAAAACAGCTTGCACGATAAGTATTGTAAATTATTTTATTTTTGATGCTTAAAACAGCGGTACTTTGCTATATTAATAATATGAAGCTTTATTAATATTTGCATGTAGCATACTTTCTGTAAATAAATGTTGCTGCATTGTATACAAGTTTTTGTTGTTGTATGCTTATAGCACGCATTTAAATTTATTAAATTTTTAATAAATATTTTTAACCAAGCTATGTTGATTTAATTCATTAACACAACAATTGATAATTTTAACAGTTACAATATTAATATTTATATGTTTTTTAAAGTATTCAGCTTAAATTTATACGAAATGTTTTTATAACAGTTTGTGTTATAGTTTTAAAACGTTGTATTATTAGTTTTAGTAATATTTTGTAGTATTTTAGAATTTGTACGTATAGCAGTAAATATTTATAATATTGTATATTTAATAC
>QFZN01008851.1_pt1 | contig 28389 bp, 24 predicted proteins | sample 1740101 | NCBI WGS metagenome assembly QFZN01 (sample SAMN09210849, study PRJNA391713) | Ciliate metagenome, whole genome shotgun sequencing project. | isolation source: combination of 50 Heterometopus sp. ciliate cells from an enrichment culture... | host: Heterometopus sp. ...
TTTATATACAGACAACCGTTAGCAAATGAATTAAAAAATAGAAAAGTTTACAAAATTTTTAATTGCATCTTTAGAATCCGAAATAACGTGGAACAAACAAGTAATGTAATAGATATGTAGCACGGTAAGTAAAATTTGGAGGCAGAAAGCTTTCTGAAAATGGGGGATTGTGATGAAAAACGGCGACAAGGAAAAGAAAAAACTGAGCCTGGGAATTATGATTTTGATTCCGGATGTCCTGATGATACTCGTTGTATCCGGATTGTTTGTAGCCCTCGCGATAATTATGGCAAACAGAACAACGACGAACTGCCTTAAACAATCAATGTCGACAACCGCGACTGTAGCCGCAAAGGCTGCAGAAAATGAGATTGGGAAATTTGTAGGTCTTGCACAGGAGATTGCAAATGACGAATCCCTTTACAGCGATACATCAACTGACGAGCAAAAAGTTGCCTATTTAAAATCAAGGAGCGCAGACTACAGCGGACTTGCGGGAATAAACTTCTACACTGTCAACGGTATGCTTATTACTGATGGCAAGAATTATTCATCCTCCGAATTCTTTAAAGAGGCAAAGAGCGGAAAGACCTTTATTTCATCGCCTGATACAGACTCGGCAACAGGTGAGCTTGTTTTGTATGTTACCACTCCTGTATGGAGAGACGGAAAAAGCGGTTCAACTGTAGTAGGTGCTCTAAGTTTTCTGGTAAAGCAGGAAGAGCTGAACTCAATTTCAGAAACCATTAAAGTCGGAGATACCGGAAATACTTATATGATCGATAAAAATGGCTATACCATCTCCGACCCTGACGTCTCACTTGTTAAAGCAAAGGAAAATATCCTTGATGAGGCAAAAACCGATAGCAGTCTGACAGATCTGGCGGCAATATTCACCAAAGCAATATCGGGTGAAGCGGGCTTCAGCACATATACATACAAGGGCGTTGACAAGTTTGTCGCGTACGCCCCTATTTCCGGCACAGACGGCTGGAGCATCTGCGTCGGCGCACCAAGAGCAGAATTCTCACAGACTGTTACACAAACGGTCTATTTATCAATAGCGCTTTTATTAATTCTCCTGATTATTGGAACGCTTATAACTTTAGCCCTCGTAAAGGTTCTTGCTGTTCCAATCACGTCAATTATGAACAGACTGTCCTCATTTGCAGCCGGTGACATTTCTTCTCCGGCATCAACGGTTGAAACAGACTCGCTTGAACTTGATACGCTGAAAAATTCTTTAATTCTTGCGACGGAAAATACAGGTGCAATTATTGAGGACATTGACTACCTTCTTTCGGAGGTTTCTAATGGTAACCTGGATATAAATTCAAGAGTTCCTGATAAATATATAGGCGATTATGAAAACATTCTCACTTCTTTCAAGCACTTAAAGAGCCGTCTTAACAAATCGTTTACTGAAATAACGCAGGTTTCTGAGCAAGTTTCCGCAGGCTCCTCTCAGGTCAGCTCCGGTGCGCAATCGCTTGCGCAGGGAGCAACCGAACAGGCAAGCAGTATTCAGGAGCTTTCAGCTTCCATTACGGAGATTTCGCAACGTGTTAAGGAAAATGCCGCAGACGCGGAAAAGGCGAAAGAATTATCCGAGAAGTCAGAAAAAATCATGCAGAGCAGCGTAACCGACATGGAACTTGCAAGTCAGGCCATGAATGATATTTCTGCTACTTCCAAGAATATCAGCAAGGTCATCAAGGCTATTGACGACATCGCATTCCAGACTAACATTCTGGCGCTTAACGCCGCAGTTGAGGCGGCAAGAGCGGGTGCCGCCGGCAAGGGCTTTGCCGTCGTTGCAGATGAGGTTCGCAATCTCTCGCAGCAGTCCGCAGAGGCAGCGAAGAACACCACAGCTCTCATTGAAAGCTCCATCGAGGCAGTTGAAAAGGGAACTGGGCTTGTCAACAAGACAAGCGCAGGCTTCGCCGAGGTTGCCGCAACATCAGCCGAGGTAGGAAAAATTGTTGAAACTATTTCCGCTCAAGCACAGGAGCAGGCGGCAGCCGTATCACAAATTTCAATAGGCATTGATCAGGTGTCGTCGGTAGTTCAGATGAACTCCGCCACCTCCGAAGAGAGCGCCGCCGCGAGCGAAGAACTTTCAAGTCAGGCGGCAGTACTCAAAAATCAAGTCGAGCGTTTTAAGCTGGCACAGATGACAGACGAATAGCAATCAGACTTGAACAAATAGAATAAAACAATAGCTCGCGCATTTAATCAATGTCGAAATAATCGGTAATTAGTAGACACAAAAGAACCATCAAGCCGCCAGTTCAATTCTTTATTGAACTGGCGGCTTCAGCTTGCCAAAAAACATAGTTTTTGGCAGACTGGCAGAGCTCAGAGAAGTTCCTGAGGCAAGGAAATGACGCTTTTCGGCATATATAAATACGGTAAGGCAGCATTGACGAAGCAAGCAAAAAGCTTATATATCAACGGCGTTAGCCGTTACATTGATTCCCGATTAAAACCATATACGACTTTGCCGATTTTCCTTACACCTTCCGGCATTCCTGTCCAGTACGGGCTCTCATCATTTAGCAATGATTATTGAGTAACTTTTATGGAATAGCAACACTTGATTAGAATTTCTTTCCTTTTAAGCTCATATTATCCAGATTTCAAAGCCACAGGGATTACGCATCAGCGCAAATTTAGTATAAAAAAGCTGCTTATTGTCATAATAACGGTGACTAATCATAAATTATTTATGAAGCTTGCGAACCCGGATTGGAGGAAAACTATGCTCGGCAATTTTAAACGTTTCTACCGTGCCGTGAGGATGAAAGCAGCCGACGGCAATATGAATGAAGAAGAGGAAATTGTTCCTGTTCCGATTCCCGATTCGGGAAAACAGGTTATAGAGAAGCTTCAGCAGGCCTTTAACGGCAGTTTCGATTTTAAGATAATGGTGTTTGGAAACAATACCTTCATCATGGCGTTTCTTGAAGGTATGGAGGATAAGCTTTTAATTTCGGAAACTGTTATTAAGCCTCTGAAGGCAATTGTAGATGAAATTGAGGGCGAGGAAGCGCCAGATAAAAAGAATGTCGCTTATTTGGGCACAAGGCTTAACTCAATGTGCGTAAACACGGAACTCACTAATTTTGACGATTGTGTAAACTACATCCTTTCGGGCGGAACCTTGATATTTGCGGATGGCGATACCACGGCACTTTGCCTTAAACTGCTGCAATTTGAAAAACGAGCTATCTCCGAGTCAAATTCCGAAGCCGTCAAACGCGGCTCCCGAGAGGGATTTACGGAAGCAATGAGTGTAAATGTCACATTAATACGGCGTATTATCAAGGATAGCTGCCTTGTGTTTGAGACTATGACCATCGGCAGGCAGACAAAGACCAGCGTGACAATGTGCTATATGAAAGGTGTTGCAAATCAGGAGATTATCGACGAAGTCCGTAAAAGACTGAAGAATATAAAAACCGACGCTATTTCGGAATCGGGCTATCTAGAGGAATATATTGAAGACTCGCCATTCTCAATATTTCCGACAACCTTCAACAGTGAAAGACCTGATACCGTTGCGTCTAAGGTTTTGGAGGGCAGGGTGGCAATCATCTGCGACGGTACACCGACTGTTTTGACAGTGCCGAGCCTTTTTGTTGAATATCTGCAATTTGGCGAGGATTACAACAACCGTTGGGTCTTTTCGACTGTCATCCGGCCAGTCCGCTTTGCTGCATTTATGATATCAACAATGGCGCCTGCTTTTTATATAGCACTCTTATGCTTCCATCAAACTGACATACCGTTTTATATGCTTCTGACCATAGCAAGTTCAAACAGCAGCGTACCTCTATCTCCGTTGTTTGAAATGTTAGTTCTGACAATACTTTTTGAAATTATTAAGGAAAGCGGCTTGAGAATGTCACGCGCACTCGGACAGTCGGTGAGTATTGTCGGAGGATTAATTATAGGACAAGCCGCTGTTCAGGCCGGCATATTCAGCACGACTGCAGTAGTTGTAATTGCCGCAACCTCCATAAGTGCATTCATCATATCGAAAATCGACGCCACAGTGTTTGTAATCAGGGTGGTATTGATGCTGGCGGCCAATATAGTCGGTGTTCTGGGAATTGCGCTGTGCTCTATGATGTTTTTTGCCTATGCGTGCTCCCTGACATCTTTTGGCGTACCATATCTATCGCCGGTAGCTCCGCTTATGGGAGAGGACTTGAAAGATGTTTTTATCAGAATACCTTTATGGGCAATGCTGGAGAAACCAAAAACGATTACCAGAAGGTACACACAAAAATATACAGGAACAAATAAATGACAATTCGGATAGCCACCCATAATTCCGGAGGGAAAAAATGCTGAAGAAAATAACCTGTGTCGTTTTGGTAATCATGATGATCTTTCTTACAGGATGTTGGAATAATAGCAGTATTACCAAACTTTCGATTGTTGTCGGTATGGGAATCGACAAAGCTCCCGATGGTGGTATCGACTATACTGTACAGCTTTACAACCCATCAAATTCCTCTTCCTCCCAGTCGGGTTCCGGTTCCCCAAAAAGCAGCGGTTCAACTGTCACAATCACTTCTAAAGGAGAAACACCCTTCGACGCTGTGCGCAATATCCTTTCATATGAGGGCAAAAAGCCCTTGTACTCGATGGCACAGGTGATGGTAATCGGTGAAGATGCTGCAAAAGAGGGACTTGATGAAATATGGGACCTTTGGGAGCGCAACCATGAGATAAGCAACGATGTCAGGATTATCGTGGTTAAAAACGGCACTGCCCGATCGGTGCTTGAGGCTTATGCCGAACTCAGCCAGATTGGTGCGGTAGAGGTGGCAGAAGCTGTGGACAACAAAGCATATGGCAAAAACGTTAAAAGCATGTCGTTCGAAGTATCACGGCTGCTCGGCCAACCATATGCGGGCATAGTCACAGGGTGTATAGATCCCAGTGGGGCACCGGAATTGAAGAAAATGAAAGTAGAGGGCGGTGCGGTTTTCAAGAATGCAAAGCTTGAAGGCTACCTTAACAAAGACGAAACAAGAGGATACCTTTTTGCGAAAAATCAGATTACAAGCACAATATTGGTAGTTCAAAACCCTAAAGAGCCGGGCAAACTTGTCACGTTTGAGGTGTTCAGGAGCAAAAGCAAGCTGACTGCGGAAATGGTAGACGGTAAGCCAAAGCTTGGCATAGAAATAACAACAAGAGGAGCTTTCGGCGATGAGCAGGGCAGTGCCGATCTTACCGGACCAAAGGAAATTGACTCCTTGGAGCTCGAGGCGGAGGACCTGATAACGGAAAATGTCAAAGCTGCAATCACAAAATCTCAAAAGATGTTCCAATGCGATATATTGAACTTTAGTGATGAACTTTACGGTCACCACTATGATAAATTTGAAAAAACAAAGGGTAATTGGGACGAGCTTTATTCGGACGCGGATATCAGCGTTAAGGTTGATTTCTCTATTGATAATTCCGCAACGATGAAAAAGCCGGCGTTTAAAAGATAGTTTGTATCGGTCGGGGAACGGAGAATCGTATGACAGTGTTAAAGGTCATCGGAGTGTTTATTGCCTTTGCAGTCATTTATTTGATCGACAGGCCGAAGCTTAAGGCAGAAGCAAACAAAAAATATTATGCGGTTTATTGTACTATCTTAGCGGCGGGTCTTTTGTTCGGGATGCTCGAGGTATTCAAGTTGATTCCGGATTATAATGAAGAGTTAATGCTGTTATATGGAAAGCTGACAGGAAAAGGATAAGAAGCCTTAATAAGTACCACGAAATATGATTAAAGGTGAAATATTTGAAAGAGGAAAAAATATCGTCCTTTCAGGTAATAGCAATATTAGTAGGGTATTTTTTGGGAACGGCAATTATCAGCAATGCCGCTGCCGAAAGTGGCGCAGACGCATGGTTTTCTATGCTTGTGACTATTGCTATCGCCCTTGCTATAAGCTGCATGACTGTAAAACTGGCAAAGCTACATCCCGGCAAATCGCTCGTTGAAATACTAATATCTTGTTTTGGCAGTAAGGTAGGCAGAATTATCGGCTTTTCATATGTGCTATTATTAATCTACCTATCATCCGCAGTATTGCTCACATTCTGTTACTATGAAGTTGTAGTGAACTATCAGGAAACACCGACGCTGTTCATCTCAATATGCTACATGCTGGTTATAGCTTTTGTTGTAAAAATGGGGCTGGAGGTGATAGGTCGAATCAGTGAAATGCTTATCGTGCTTATATTACTCATAACAGCCATCTCGCTCTTTTCTCTAATTCAAGAGTACTCTCCCGACATTTTCCAGCCAATGTTTAAAGACGGGCTCGCTAAGCCTGCCATCGCAGGCATTATGAATGCGGTACTCCCCTTTTCAGAAATATTTCTAGCTATAAATATTCTGCCTAACCATAACGACCAAAAAAAGGCTTCAAAAGTGATTTTCCTCGCGGTAATAATTACGTGGAGTGAGTTTTCGCTTTTGACCTTAAGGAACATAAGCGTTCTGGGCATTGATGTGGCGGCAAGGACAGTCTATCCTGCGGAACTGGTATATAAGCTTTTTCCCGGGATCAACATTTCATTCCTGCTGAACGCCAATGTTATCATATCGGGTGTAATTAAAGTCGCATTATTGCTATATTCCGAGGTGAAAATTCTTGGCGATATTTTCGGACTGAAAGATTTTAAAATATTTGTCCTGCCGTTTGCAGCGCTTGATATTGTCGAATCTGTCACTGTCCATAGGAGCAATCTCAACCAACTGTCTTTTGCTTCCGCCATAACTCCGCTTATTTTAATTCCATTTTTTGTGATTATGCCATTGATACTGATGACCATATCACTTATAAAAAAAGCAAAGCCAAATGTTGTCGATGAAGTAGATTGTGGGGATTATGTTGACGATGAAGATGAATGTGAAGCCGATGATTCATCAGGACTTTGCTGAAAATGTCAATACATCTAAAAAATTTCTTACTTTTTTGGTTTAAATGGTTAATTGACAAAAAAGCAAATCTTGGGTTAGAATAATATAAACGCAGCGAGGCATTTTATTTTTGTCTTGTTGCGTTTTTTTAGCATTAATTCATAATAAAAACAGGAGGAAGAACATGAACAAGAAGAAACTAACAAGTCTTTTGCTGGCCGTTTGCTTAATAGCAAGCTTGGCCGCGTGCGGAAGCACAGGCTCAACTGCAAGCTCATCACCCGCCGCTTCAGCCGCAGCCGGCACCAGCGGCAAAACCATTACAATCGGCACGATTTCCCCGAATACAGGTTCTCTTGCAGCTTACGGTTCAGCCGTAACGACAGCTGTTGATTTGGCAGTCAGCGAAATCAATGCTGCCGGCGGCATCAACGGCAGCCAGGTCAAGGTTGTCAATGCTGATGACCAGTTTGACCCGACTGAATGTCTGAACGCCTTCAACTCCCTCGTTTCTCAGGGTATCGGCCTCATTCTCGGCTCAGTAACTTCCGGCTGTACATCAGCAATTACCGATGCGGCGAACGAAGAGAAGGTCTGCCTTCTGACCCCGTCTGCCACCGCTGATTCCATCACCACCAAGGATGACTATGTATTCCGTGCATGCTATGCGGACAGCTTCCAGGGCGCAATCGCAGCTGCCTACGCTAAGCAGAAGGGCTTCACGGATGTCGGCGTTGTTTATTGCGCAGCCGACACATATTCCAAGGGCCTGTATGACTCTTTCTCCGCAGCCTGCACAAAATACGGAGTAAATGTCAAGGCCGTACAGTCTACCGCTTCTCTGGATGTTCAGGATTACACCAATCAGTTCACTGCAATGCAAAAGGCCGGACTTCAGTTCGTCTATGCTCCCTACTACTATGATGTTATCGGACCTTATGTAGTCCCCCAGGCCCGTGCTGCGGGCTATAAGGGCATCATCATGGGTGCTGACGGTTATGACACAACGCCCAAGTATGTTGCTAAGGGTGCCGACCTGAGTGTTTTCAATAATGTTTACTGGACCAACCACTACGATCCCGCCGACACATCCACAAAGGTTCAATCCTTTGTTAAGGCTTATGAAGCAAAGTACAACTCCACCCCGAACGCAATCTCCGCTCTGGCCTATGACGCAGTTTATATGTATAAGCAGGCTATCGAAAAGGCCGGATCTGATGATGCCACCAAAGTCCGCGATGCTCTTGCCGACACCACCGCTGTTTACACAGGCGTGACCGGCACATTCTCCCTTGATTCCACCGGCACCCCGGCAAAGGGCGCTTCAATCATTTCCTTCACCTCTGACGGAACCTCGGTTACGACCAAGCTCGTCGACGTTGTCAAGGAACTCCCAAAGGCATAAGTACTGATTTTTAGTATCATAATAAAAGGGGAGCGCTCGGGCGTTAATGCTGCGCTCCCCTGCTTTTCTGATTGAAAGGTGGCAATTGACACACGTGAGTACGTTAATACAGACCTTAATCGTAGGACTGCGACTTGGCAGTATCTATGCACTAGTGGCGTTGGGCTATACCATGGTGTATGGCATCATCCGCCTGATCAATTTTGCACACGGCGATTTTATTATGGTTGGCGGATATACTATGATCTTCACGATGCCCTTGGCGCTTGCTTTGGGACTTCCTGTGTGGGTCTCTGTTATTTTTGCAATCCTGAGCTGTGCGCTCGTGGGAATGAGCACAGAACTCATTGCTTATCGTCCCATTCGTAAAAAAGGAACATCAATGACTGCTCTGATTACCGCTATAGCTGTCAGCATGATTTTGGAAAATCTGGCGCAGGCTATCCCGCCAATCGGGCCCAACCCCATTGTTACAAACCAGATCTTTTCTACGGGCGGTTTTTCTGTCGGTGGGGTGACGATGGAGTGGACTACCGTCTTAACTATAGTCATAAGCGCAGTTGTTATGATTGTGCTGTATGAGTTCACGCAAAAAACAAGATTGGGTCGTGCCATGCGCTGTGTGTCAGAGGATAAGGAAGCGTCAATACTCATGGGTATCGATGTCAACAATACTATTCTTTTGACATTTGCTATCGGCTCTGGGCTGTCGGCTATTGCGGCACTTATGTATTTAGGGCAGTACCCCAAGGTTTATACAACCATGGGCGTTATGCTCGGCCTCAAAGCATTTGTGTCTGCCGTCCTCGGCGGCATCGGGATAATCCCCGGCGCCATGGTAGGCGGACTTATCATCGGCCTTGTCGAGTCCTTTACCACAACGTATGTAAGTTCCAGTATGGCGGATACATTCGTGTTTTTGATTCTCATCATAGTGCTGATTATCAAGCCTGCCGGACTTCTTGGAAAGAATGTGGGTGAGAAGGTATGAAAAACAGAACCGCAAAGGGATATATACTCAATACTGTTGTCATAGCCGCTATACTAATTGGAGCCTTCATTATACAATCGGCATTCGGCAGCAACCAGAACTTCAAACTTATTCTTGTACCCAGCATCTGGCAGTGCTGCTATCTCATAATTTTGGCAGCCTCTCTGAATCTGGTACTAGGCTTTCTCGGACAGCTCTCTCTCGGCCACTGCGGCTTTATGGCCATCGGAGCATATGCCGCAGCCTTGATATCGCTGGCCTGTCAACGTGCGGGAGTTTTCACGGAGGCGAAGGGCGTGACCTTTGTGCTGGTACTTGTTGGCTGTATTCTGATCGCCGGCATACTTGCCGCGCTGGTCGGGCTTCTTGTGGGTATTCCGGCGCTGCGCTTAAAGGGCGACTATCTCGCAATCATTACTCTCGGCTTCGGAATGATAATAGTTAACATCATAAACAACCTTCCTTTCGCCGGACAGGAGGGCCTTTCAAAGGGCTCGGCCGCCGCTTCCCTTTATAAAAACGGCCTGGGCTTCGGAACGGCATCCAAGGTCACATATCTTATGGTTGCGATAATTGTAACGCTTCTATGTATAATTATGATGTTTATGTTTATCCGCTCAAAGTACGGTCGTGCTATAAAGGCAATACGTGATGATGAGATTGCCGCATCGGCCTCCGGAATAAACACCTCGTATTATAAGATTCTAACTTTTACCTACTCCGCGTTCTTTGCGGGTATTGCAGGAGCACTGTATGCCTGTGCCAACGCGACACTCTCAACATCATCATTTGCGTTCACAAACGGCGGAATACTTAACTCCACGTTTGTTGTTGTCATGGTGGTGCTTGGCGGAATGGGCTCACTGACAGGATCCGTGCTTGCAGCAATAATAATGTTCTTTGTCAACTATCAGATAAAGAACGGACTCTGGGTGAAATCGCTGACAGGCTTCTTCAGCGGAATGTTCTCTTTTCCGATGCTGGTCTATGCTATAATCCTTATAATAGTTATCATGTTCCGTCCCAAGGGCATATTCGGAACCTATGAGTTTTCACTGATAAACTTTCACCGTGACTTAAAAAACCGCCGAGCGCAAAAGGCTATGCAGAAGGCGGAGAGAAAAGGAGGCGAAAGTGAATGATTGAGGAAAAAGCACCGGTTCTGGAAACAAGGCATTTGGGCATCACTTTCGGTGGACTAAAGGCTGTAACGGACTTCAACATCAAGGTCTACGAGGGCGAATTAGTCGGGCTGATCGGACCGAACGGAGCAGGAAAAACCACCGTTTTCAATATGCTTACCGGCGTATATCTGCCAACTGAAGGCTCGGTGATTCTCAACGGCGAGGTTTTGAACGGCAAAAAGACGCATCAATTTGTGGCTTCCGGCGTTGCCCGCACCTTTCAGAATATCCGCTTGTTCAAGCAGATGACCGTAATCGACAATGTTAAGGCAGCGATTACCAAGGATACCGACTACAATTTGCTTGACGCCATTTTCCGCACACCGAAGTTCTGGCGAATAGAAAAGCAACTGACCGAAAAGGCGATGGACTTGTTATCCATATTTAAATTAGAAGGTAAGGCCAATCAATTGGCCGCAAACCTCCCATATGGGCAACAGCGCAAGCTGGAGATTGCCCGCGCTCTTGCAACAAACATGAAACTGCTCCCTCTCGACGAACCGGCCGCAGGTATGAACCCCACCGAGACCGCAGAGCTTTTGGAGTGTATCAACACCATACGCGACCGTTTCGGAATTTCAATCCTGCTAATCGAGCACGACATGGCCCTTGTTATGAACGTGTGCGAACGCATACTGGTCATCGATTACGGCGTGACGATTGCCAGCGGCCTGCCTGAAGAGATTGCCAAGGATCCGAAGGTCATTGCGGCCTATCTGGGTGAATAAGGAGGGAACATTATGCTTGAAATCAAAGACTTGAATGTCTATTACGGAGCCATTCATGCCATCAAAGGGATCTCTCTGAAGGTTAGTGACGGAGAGCTTGTGTCGCTTGTCGGTGCCAACGGAGCGGGCAAGACAACAATACTGCATACCATCTCAGGCCTGCTGCCTGCTGCTACGGGAGAGGTTCTGCTGGACGGACAGAATTTGCAGAAAATCAAGTCTAACAAAATTATAGGCTTGTGCCTCGCACATGTTCCGGAGGGCCGCCATGTTTTCGCAAGGCTCACAGTTGAGGAAAATCTTCGGATGGGCGCATTTGTTATCAGGGATCAGAAAAAAATCAGTGACAACCTTGATATGGTATATGCTCATTTTCCGAGGCTCAAGGAGCGTTATAAGCAGGTAGCGGGAACGCTGTCCGGAGGAGAGCAGCAGATGCTGGCAACCGGGCGCGCGCTTATGACCAATCCCAAAATGCTCCTTATGGATGAACCGTCAATGGGGCTTTCCCCAATCCTTGTCAAAGAGATATTTTCAATTATCGAGGAACTGCACAAAAGCGGTATAACAATTTTGCTTGTTGAGCAGAATGCCAAGATGGCTTTGGCTATCTCCGACAGAGCTTACGTGCTGGAAACCGGCAATATTGCCATGGAAGGCTCTGCAAAAGCACTGTCCGAGGATGACCGCGTCCGCAAGGCATATCTGGGAGCTTGAACCAAGATCGAAAGGGGAACTACACTATGGATCATTTTATTATCACCATTGCACGTGAAACAGGCAGCGGAGGTCGTCATATCGCAGCCAAGCTTTCCGAGTTGCTGGACATCCCTTTCTATGATCGCGACCTGTTAAGGCTGGCCTCCGATGTCAGCGGTATCAACGAGAGGCTTTTCGGAGAATCCGATGAGCGGATAGGCAAGCTGGAAATGATGACAGCCGCCAAAGAGGTATACACGGGTGAGATACTGCCACCTGACAACGACGATTTCGTTTCCACAAAAAATCTTTTCGAATTTCAGGCCAAAGTCATCAAGGAATTGGCAAAAAGAAAATGCAGCTGCATAATCGTGGGACGCTGTGCCGATTACCTTTTATCTGACCGCACCGACGTTCTTCGTGTCTTTATCCATGCGCCGCTTGCTACAAGAAAAGACAACGTGGCGTTCTACTCCCTTGCGTGGACTGAAAGGGAAGTCGAAAAGCACATAATGAAAGAGGATAAACGCCGCGCCGAGTACTACCGTTATTATACGGGTAATGACTGGCGTGACGCCTCGCACTTCGACATCAGCCTCGATTCCGCTGCGTTGGGAGAAGATGGCTGCGTCGATATGATAGTAAAAGCACTCCCCTTGTTCACTCACTGACAAATAAATACAAGTAGCCGCACTTGGAATTTGTATCCTAAGTGCGGCTTTTCATAGTATAAAAGAATTTCCACAACGAAAAAACGGCGGAGTAAAGTAGTTAATGAGGTTTCTTTTGCTGTTTACACCAGGTCTTCATAATAAAGCTGCCGGACAGGTGTTTTATAAAAAACAACTGAAATTTAACGCGCCGTCCGCAGAGAGACACATCCTTGCCTTTCTTCATGTCGCGAATCGCAGTTTCAACAACATCTTCAGCAGTGTTGAAAAAATTATAAAATACGATAGTATCATCGGTAACAGCCGTATCGAAAAACTCGGTTTTGCACCAGTTGGGACAGACTGCCATGATATGTATGCCCTTTGGCTTAAGCTCCATGTTGAGTGCACGGGAAAAATTCAGTACAAAGGCCTTTGAAGCCCCATATATGTTTTCATAGGGTACGGGCTGGAAGGCAGCTGTAGAGGATATATTATAGACCTCAGATCCTTCAGACATATATGGCAGGGTGAGGTAGGTCATTGCAACCACTGCTTTGTCATTGAGGTCGATAATCTTGAGCTGACTTAAAAGAGGTCTGTCCTGAAAAGCTCCGAAAAGACCAAAGCCGCTGCAATTGATTAAAACCGCTACTTCTGGCTTTTCCTTTTCAAGAAGAGCGCTGTACTCATCAAAGCTTTCGGGTATGGTCAAATCCAAAGGCACAGGCCGAATTTTTGAATGCGTTTTTTCCGCCAGCTTTTCGAGATTTTCTCTCCTGCGCGCTATAACCCAAATTTCATCAAACTGCTCATGTCTATCGAGACCATATACGAATTTCTCGCCGATTCCAGAAGACGCTCCGGTGATAACAGCAATTTTCATACCCGATCATCCTTTTAATTAATTTTTTAATTCCAATTGATTAATAGCATGAAAATATAACAATGTCAAGTTACCAGGCTTTGGCAAAATCAGCTTCTGTGTATGAAGATTTCTTGTTTTATTCGCTTATGTATGTTGCGGTTGCCACAGGGCGGGCAATTAAATAAGTTTGAAACTTGTTTCGAATTTATGTTTTCGTTTAGTTAACTATCCAGACGTTTATCGATTTTATGGGTAAATGCAAGCTTAAGGAGTATCGGGGTCACAATGGTGGTTAGCAGGACTACAATTAAGGTCGGAATAAAAACTTCTTCTGAAATTATTCCGGATTGAAGACCGATATTTGCGGTTATTATGGCCACTTCACCGCGTGATATCATCCCGACGCCAACCTGGATCGATTCACTTTTACTCATTTTAAACAGTCGTGCCGCAGCACCGCAGCCTACAATTTTGCCTACTACAGCAATGACAAACATGACAGCGGTTATCGCAATTACTTCGCCGTTAAAGCCGTTTAGGCTTGCTTCCAGACCTACGCTTGCAAAAAATACAAGAGAGAGAAATCCGCTTGATATCGCCTTGATGTTACGCATAAGATATTCTTTATGAGAAAACTGAGAAAGCATAAGTCCGCAGAGATATGCTCCGGTAATCGCGGCAATACCGACGGCTTCTGCAATGAAAGCCGCTATTAGGGCGGCCGCAAGCACAAAAGAAAGCATTGTAAGGCTTGGCTTCACATCCTTAAGCAGTTTGTTCAGGACCTTCGGCAAATATATAATGGCAGCAATCGCAATCACGCAAAATACAAGGATACCGATAATAGTGGTGGTAATGGAGTTGCTCTCCCCGCTGTTTGTATAGGCGATAAGCAGTGATACCAGTATCAGCCCCAATATATCGTCGATAACAGCCGCACCGAGTATATTGATACCAGCCTTTGTGTTGAGTTTGCCGAGTTCATTAAGTGTTTCCACAGAGATGCTCACGCTGGTTGCGGTCAGGATGACGCCGACAAATATGTTTTCAATGACATTACTGAAAAACAGGAAGGCACACAGCGTACCCAATATAAGAGGCACTAAAACGCCGAACAGAGCAATGACAAAGGATGACTTGCCCGCCTTTTTGAATTGCTCCATGTCTGTTTCAAGTCCCGCAAGGAACATCAGCATAATAACACCCAGGTTTGACAACAGCTTTATATTGTCATCATACTGAACGAGGTTTAAAATAACCGGGCCGAGGACAACACCGGCTAGCAGAGCTCCAAGAACCTCGGGCATTTTGAGTTTTCGGCTGACAATTCCTCCAAGCTTTGTGACTATTAGGATCAGCGCAATGTCCAGTAATGTTTTAAGCATGAGGCACCACCTTGTTTTTGAAGATAAAAGAAAAAAGTCCTAAAAAAGGACTTCACCGTTGAAGTAATATCAAAAGCGCGACGAATGTCGTCCAATCAATATTCAATATTCTTTTTCTAGAATACCATCTAATTATGATAAAGTCAAACTAATTTGTTTTACAATTTAAAGGGTAAGCCGAGTGCGCAATTGAACATTTATAACAATGTATATAAGTTTGGAGACGTTCTGGGGTGTTCCCAAAATGTCTCCAAACATTTTTGTAGAATTTTTATGCCGCTACGGCGTAGATATTTCGTTGCTTGTGGACGAGCCGGTATATGCAGTGCTGGAAGTTGTAACAATGCATCTGATGTAATATGCAGTTGACCATATAGTCTGCGTAAAGAGCAAAGTGCTTGATGTCCCTGTTTGAACGGTTGTATAGGTTGTTCTGCCAGAATTGGCTCCCTGCCAGGTGTATGTGTATGTGACATTCGGATCTGGTGAAGTTAGGGCCGCCGTCAGCGTGCTGCCAACAGTACCACTGCCGGTTATCGTTACAGCTGATACGAGTCCAGCTGACACCGCGGCGGCGGTCGCGCTGCTGGTGACGCTGACATCGTTATTCCCCGTTGCCTGCACCATGATATAACAGTTGTATTCGGAGGCCGTCAATGTGTATGTGCTTGAGATCGCACCGGAAATCGCGGTATAGGTACCTCCCGACGCAGAACACTTCATCCACTGGTAGCTTGCTCCGGCACCTACCGGAGCAACTGTCGTGGTAAGCGTCTGTCCGGTTTGAACTGTACCGCTGATTGATACGGAGGTGAGTGAAATAGCGGCACTAGAAGCTGAGTAAAGAGTGCCGGAATAATAGCCCGAACCCGTTACCGCGACTCTGACATATCCGGTAACATCATCGCCAGTCACAACATAGGTGTTTAATATTGCTCCGGATATGTCCGCAAAAGTGGAGTTGTCGGCTGATCGCTGCCACTGATAAGTAACTGTTGCCGTACTTGGAAGTATTGAGCCGCAGGTCAGAGTGTTGCCGACTATTAATGTACCGCCGATTAGACCGAGAGAGGCAAGCGGCATTGTTATTTGAACACCTGCGCTGTCCACAGTTCCTGTATAACTTCCCGAAGCCACGGCCTCAACTCTGATATAGTAATCAAAGTTGTTGTTAGTCACAGTGTATGTGCTGCCCGTTCCCAAGGAAGTGGTATATGTGCCGTCGGCTTCCGGATATTTAGAACTATACCATGTATATGTAACGGTTGCATCGGAAGGTATCACTGAAGCGGTTAAGGTCTGTCCAACCTGCCTGATACCGCTGATAGATACGGATGTTAATGTGCCAGTGGTAGCCTTAGAGGTTGTGCGGGCATTTACTGTTGTTGTATACCCGCTATTTGCAACAGGCGTTACGATTACCTTAATATAATAATTCAAATCGGCTGAAGTCAGTGTATAGGAGCTGCTTGTGGCATCGGTAATTATTGTTGTAATGCTGCTGGTGGTCTTACCCCTATACCACTGGTATGTTACTGCGGTAGCCGGTGACGGCAAAGGCGCAACAGTTGCAGTAATCGTAGTTCCAATTTTAGGTGCAGTAGTGCTAAGTGTAACGCTTGTGAGGGCCAATGCCGTAGTACATTGTTTGGCTGCACTTGTAACCGTGCCGCAATAGTTGCCTGAGCCCGTTATAGCAACTCTGATATAGTCTTTGTGTTCGGAGCCTGTCAAAGTATAGGTTTTTGCATTCGCACCCGATATGTTTGAAAATGTGCTGTTATCGGTCGAGCTCTGCCACTGATACGTATATGTCGCGCCGGTCGGAGCGACTGCTGTAGAGCATGTCACGACGTTCCCGACTTTCATTGTGCCGGTAAATGCACCGATGGAAGTCAGCGGGGTTGGAACCTTTCCAACGCTTGGGCTTGTTGCCGATCCGGTATAGCCTTTGGTGCTGATCCCTGTCACAACAACTCTTATATAGTAGCCATAATCTGTTGGTGCGATTGTGTAAGCGCCTGATGTTGCCCCGCTAATAGCCGTAAAGCCACTAGTTGCGCTGCTGCTGGAGCGTTGCCACACGTATGTAACGGATGCATTTGCCGGAGTTGTGTCGCCGCACGTAAGTGTGTTTCCGGAGATATAGGTACCGGATGGAGTAGTTGGAGCGGCAACAGCGGTGACTGCAACAGAAGTAACCTTTCCTATGCCTAGGCTTACCACCGTGCCAGAGTAGCTTCCTGTGCCGATAGCTGTAACTCTGAGGTAGTGGCTGTAATCAGCTGCTACCGGTGTATAAGTAATTGATATTGCACCGCCTATATCGCTAAAGGAGTTGTTGTCGGATGAGCTCTGCCACTGATAGGTATACGTCGCTCCGGCAGGTGTAACACTGCCAGCGGTCAGCACATTAGAAAGCTGCGCTGTGCCGCTTATAGCACCAATCGCGATAAGCGGAGTGGTCGGCGGAGACAAAATAGGACCCACAGCGGCACTGGTCACAGAACCTGTATAGCTTCCTGCTCCCGTTGCCGTCACCGTGATATAGCAGTTTAAGTCGTCAGTTGTCAACGTATACGAGGGCAAAGTTGCGTTGGCAATTGCCGAAAAGGTCACGCCGGAGTCAGAGCTTCTCAGCCACTGATAGCTTGCCGACGCCGCCGCTGATGTTGGCGTGATCGTCCCCACAGTAAGAACCTGCGTTACCATCTGTGTTCCGCTAATGAGTCCGATAGCAGTAACATTGAATGTGCTTGATGAACTAAAGGCGACCGTATTGAAGGAAGTTATGACATATTTTGCTCTTGTCATATTTATGCTGAATAGAAAAGTGCCCATAACAACGATTGATAGCAAAATAATGATTAGCCTGCTTCTGTATTTTTCATTGGCATTGCTGCTTTTCATCAACCGTACACTTCCTCTCCACAAGGCAAAATAAAATGCGACAAATTAAAACAATTATAGTAAAAAAACTACAAAAATGACTAATAAACAGTAGCATAATTTATGCAATATAATTATATTCTATAGAACGACACTATGTCAACGGTGTAATCAAGAATGCTGATTACATCTGCCTTCAGTGACTGAGCCTTTGCCTGAAGTTTTAAATGCAGTATCATCTTATCTGTGCTCTAATCGTGCTTTTATCCAAAGTAAAAAGCAACCGATGTTAACAAAACTTCTGTTAAGAAGTTAGCATCAGTTGCTTGCGTAGTCGAATCTGTTGTGATATTTTGTGCTTAGGGGTGAAAAGTATGATTAGTATGAATTTACATGCTTTACGCAAGGTGAAAAAAATGACGCTTGAAGAGGTTGCGGAAAAAATCGACGTTTCCAGGCAAGCCGTAGCAAAATGGGAGAACGGGGAAAGCGTGCCGGATATTGAAAAATGCAATGCGCTTGCAAAGCTCTTTAATGTTTCTCTGGATGAGCTTGTTAACGGCGAACATAAAGAGGGCATACCCCTTTTACCAAAAGGGAAGCATGTTTTCGGAACCGTGACCGTTGGCGAACGAGGACAGATTGTAATTCCCAAAAAAGCCAGAGAAATTTTCGGAATACGTCCGGGAGACAGCCTCATGGTTTTGGGAGATGAAAATCAAGGTGGGATTGCTCTGATTGAAACCGGGTATTTTGCCCGAGGCATTGAATTTTTGCTGGAACACGCAAAAGAAACCTTGCCGAACAGAGAGGAGCAGACAAATGAAGAAGGGTAAAAAGATTACTATGATTTGTGTTGCGGCGGTTGTAGTTCTGGGCGTATTTATAGCGCGCTATTTTTACGGCAATATGCATCCGGTTGATAATAAACAGATGGAACAGACCATAAACGCCGGATTCACTGAAAAACAGGCAAGTCTGACCGACAGCTCCGTCATTAACTACGGAGAGGGCCCGAACAACGGGCCGGCTCTTATGCTGATTCACGGTCAGGGCGGCGACTGGAAGGATTATGCCGCGGTAATGCCCGCGTTGTCTAAAAAATTTCATGTTTTTGCCGTTGACTGCTATGGCCATGGAAAGTCGACTCACGATCCGGCTCTCTATTCCTGCGAGAAAAATGGCGAGGCTTTAGCTTGGTTCATAAAAAACGTTATCTGTGAAAAATGCATTGTCTCGGGCCACTCCTCCGGTGGTATCCTTACCGCTTGGCTAGCGGCCTATGCTCCGGAGCAGGTAAGCGGTATCGTGCTGGAAGACCCCCCGATTTTTGAAGTTCTTCCTCAGGAAATGCAGGAGGGCAAGGGCTGCGCCGCATGGGTGGACAGCTTCGTTGTAAGACACAATTTTCTGAATCAGACTCAAGAGAGCGATTTTACCGTCTACTACATAAAGAACAGCTACTTTATGAAGATGTTTGGAAAACTCCAGAACAAAATTGCTGACTCGGTAAATGCCTGTCAAAAGGCGCATCCGGGAGAGTCTGTTAAGATCTTTTGGCTTCCGTACTCTTTGACTCGCAACATCGTTTTATATAATTATGACCTGAAATTTGGTGAGACGTTTTATAACGGCTCATGGTTTGACGGCGTCGATCAGGAGACAATGCTCCTCAAAATCAAATGCCCGACTATTTATCTGAAAACCGCGACACAGTACGGTAAAGATGGAGTACTGTATGCCGCAAATTCGGACGAAGACGCTGAAAAGGTGCAGCAGTCAATCGCAGGAAGTGAAATGCTAACCATAAAATCAGGCCACGACATTCATTATGAGCATCCCGATTTCTTTATCTCCGCGTGTGAGACAATCCTTGAAAAAACCAAGTGACACTTTATTGCAATGGGGCTCTGCAAAACAAAACCGGCAGCCGTGATTGACTCACAACTGCCGGTTATATAATAACTTTAGAAAAACAGACGGTAATATTTAAATTACTCTGCCTTTTTTCCTGCATTGCTCATTGCAACGCCGATATACTGCGAAAGGAAAGCCAGAAGTGCGCCTACTATCAGGCAGATTGCGGTATCGAGCCAATTGAATCTTCCTGTAACCTTAGCGGCACCATAGTAGAATACTACGGAGAAATATGACGCCGTTCCGGCAAAAGCACCGGGAATGAATGACAGGACTTTAATGTTGGCCTGGATGCACATGATGAAGCAGCCAACGGCGACTGCAATGGCAAGTACTATCGTGCTGGAACCGGACAGACCAAAAATCAGAACGATAAAATAACCCCAGAGTAAGCCCGAAAGATTGGAACAAATGGTTTTGAGCAGGCCTTCTTTCTTTCCGCCAAGTGCGTAAAAACATGCCCAGGATATGACGCCAACCCAAACTGGAAGTGCAATTGCCGGTAATAAACCTACATAGACCCATGCGCCCGCGAGAACTCCGATACTGATACCCAATGCCACCAACAGGTTCATAATACTTTCCTTCCCCTTTTTCAAATTTTTGCTGTGTTTTGAATTACCATCTTAAGATTAGCATTAATTCTCAAAAAATACTCCTTGTTATCTTTAAATAGTAGCTCTGATTTTTATGAGGGGCAAGGTGATTTTATAGTAAGTCTCTCTTAGTTCTTTAGGTCAAGCGCGAACTGCTTGATTGCATTGGCTACGCCATCCTTATCAGAACTTAGCGTGACAAAATCGGCAATTTGCTTTAGGGCGTTATCAGCGTTTTCTACGGCAACTGCAAGTCCGGACCACTTAAGCATTTCAATATCATTGCAGTTATCTCCGATTGCCATGACTTCTGCCTGCTTAACTTGAAGGTGTTCGCAAAGATGCGCCAATGCTGAACCTTTATTGGCACCGAAATTGGTTATTTCAACGCTGTTCATTCCGGAAGTAGTAACAGTCATATTTAAGCCGCGCAGTTCTGACTCGATTTCCTCCTTCTTCTTGGCATCGTCCGCAAATAGCTCTATTTTTTCAATGGATTTTCCGTATTCACGTACAAAAACTGAAATATCGGGTACTTTTTCGCATTTGCGTAATATTGATAATATCAAAAAGAAAGGGTTTTTCCTCACAAAAGCGGGCTTTTTCCCCGGTTCGGCATAGGCGCGGCCTTCGCAATAAACCTCGGTGAATATGTTGTGCTCTTTTGCCTTATCGAGAATCTGAAGTGCCTGCTCGGCCGGGATAGGATTAGAATAAATCTGAATTCCTCTATTTATATCGGTAATGCAAGCGCCATTCGAAGTAATAACATAGCGTATGCCTGCAAGTTTTTTAATCGATGAGGGCATAACGCTTAGGTAACGGCCTGTAGCGGGAACTACTGTTATACCGCTTTTTAACGCCGCTGTTATTGCGCGGCGATTTCCTGCGGACGTGGATAAGTGGTTTTTCTTCAAAGTTGTACCGTCAAGATCAAGCGCGATTAATCTAATAATCATACTTATAACCAATCCTTTCGTTTGGGCTCAAGGCAAAAGACAAAGCTGTTTTGTTAATACTAAAAAAACCATATTACAGCACAAACAAATTGTACCGCAATATGGTTATGTCCATTACATGGTAACAAGCCATTAGTTATTATAAAACTTATATTATGCTATCTCATTCCGGCTCCAATGTCAACCCTTTTTCGACTTTCATTTTGAAGCATTCAGATTAATAAATAGCAGCGTGTTTAGACGAATGTCCATCCAATTGTCCTCCGCTTGGTTAAAAAAGGCCGAACAATCAAGTTCGGCCTTAAATTTATTACATTTCGATTTCGCTGCCGATGCCAAGGAATACAGCACATTCATAAATACGCTGAGCTGTTACAATATCCAGTACAGCGCTGCCCGTGGTTTCAAAAAAGGTGATCTCATCATCGGACTGGCGCCCAGGGACTTTTCCGCAGATTTCTTCGCCCAGCTCGCCTGTAATCCTGTCCGCACCGAAAACGCCGTTTCTTATTGGCTGAATAAGGTCTCCAGACTCGTTTAAAGCTCCGCCTCTGGTGTCAACGTAGACCTTATCGGCATTGACAACTAGGTACTCATCGATTTCGGCCATATCAGGCGTATATGAGCCTACACCATTTATATGAGCGCCTTTTTTGACAAGTCTTCCGTCGAATACAGCCTTTTTAGAAGTAGTTACGGTTGTAATGATATCCGCGTCTTCAAGCGCCTCGGCTGAGGTTGCCGCCGCAATAATCTTTACTCCGAACTCTTTCCCGAATCGCTCGGACATGCGCTCGGCAAATGCCTGTGCACGTTCCCGACTTATATCGAATACCTTGACAAGCTCAATCCGGCGGACGGTCAAAACCGCTTCAAGCTGAGTTTCGGCCTGGCCTCCGGTTCCAAACAGAGCAAACACTTTGCTGTCTTTCCGGGCGAGTTCGTCAGTTGCGGCTCCGGAAACAGCCCCGGTGCGAATCCGTGTAAGGAAGGTGCCGTCCATAATGGAACACACCTCGCCTGTCTCGCTGTTGACAAGGACCATCGTCGCGGGGACGCTGTTTAGCCCCTTTTCAATATTTTTCGGATATACTGATACAATTTTAACGCCGAGCGCATGGGCAGGAGCTGCGTAGCCGTACATATATAGACTCTGACCCTCGTGTTCCGGCACGTCCAAATTGGCACGCAGGGGTATATTACTTTTTCCCTCAGAATATAACCTGAGCGCGTCCTTGTCCGCCTGAACCGCATCCTTCATGGAGAAGACACGGCGCATTTCTGATTCATTTAATACAATAATCTTCATTATGCCTTATTAATTCTCCTTCGCAGGGCCATCTTCCGGTTGAGCTGACTTTCTGGTGCTCAAAAGCATTGAAATCGCACTGTAGATAATAACCACCACGACGACCCACTGCAGGATGGAGGTGTTAAGACTCTTAACTACGAAAACTGCGATAAGAACACCTATAACGCCGAAGGTAGAGGCAAACAGTGTGAGCTTTCTGCTGTAACCGTCAAGCTTGACAAACTGCATTGAACCTACAGGCACAGAGAAGGTGCATGCACCCATCATAATTGGGAAAGCCACGCTGGGATTTAGGCCCAGAGCATAAACTGTAGCCATCGTCAAGGCATAGGAGCCGATACCGATATTGTTGAGAGCTCCATAAACAAAGCAAAGTACAGCAAACAATATGAGCTTGAAACTTGTAAGCGCAGTGGCTTCGCCGCCGGAGGGATAAACATTGAATTTGTTGGCCAGAATCAGCCCCGCAGCGATAACAAGACCTGCCGCGACGAACTTCTTTATTGTGTTTGCGGGAAGTTTTACTACAAAACGGGGGCTAACATAGGAGCCAATAACCTGACCGGCAATAGCGATAATAAGTGTGGCAAGACCAACAGAGATGGAGGAAATGTAGCACAGCGCCATCACTGCAACAGGGATAACGCATTGCGCGTTTAGTGTTCCCGGGAGCTTTTCCGCACTGACCCACTTTACTTTCGGATATAGTGATGAAGAAATAGCAAAGTCGGAGATACCAAAAGTGGATAGAAGGAAAATCACGAATGATGAAATCGCCATGGCAATGGGATTGCCCGGTTCCTTCATCGTCAGCCCCTTGTGCGCAAGCAAGTCACGGATAAATGCTACCAAAAATGCGCCATTCACGATGATAACAAGGGCAAGAATAATTTTTACAACCATTTAACTCATCCTCTCTAAATTAGAAAGAGAACACGTCACGGATTCCTTCCAGATCAAATCCAAATTCCGAAGTTGCCTGATCACGCAGACGGTCTATGAGCCGCAGGCAATAGGCGTCGTGGTACATATATTCGCGCGCAAACAAAACAATATCTGAGTTTTTACTGCAGATAGCTTGAACCATACCTGACTCGGAGAAAGTCATATATATCATTTCTCTTCCGTCCACCGATACGGTCAGCCAACGCCCGCCCATTTCTTTGAGTTTGTCCTTCTCAAAGCCATGTCGATAAAACCTTGGGATTGCAGTGCGGTAGATCTCCGTTTCGTCATAAAGTATGACCGCCATCCTGCCCAAGTCCTTCTGTTTCAGGCAAATGCATTTCTCAAATTCGCTGTCCAGCTCATTTGCCCAAATCTGTATCATAACCTCTTCGTGTGCGTTATTGATCATCTGCAGGCAACGGCTCTTTGCGCTTTCCCAGTCGTTTATGTACCAGATTCGCTCATCGCTTCGCGGTTTAGACAGCATATCGCCTTCCTGCTCCAACTTTTCCAGATTTTTGTCTATCTGTCTGCGGATAGAGGAGGTAAGCTGCTCAACCGGAACTGCTTTGTAAAGCGTACTTTTCTCATCCTGGCTGCATGTCAGAATACCCCTCTGTGCAAGGGCTTCCAAAACATTGTAGATTTTCGAGCGTGCAACGCCTGACATCTTGCTGATCTCATAACCGGTGCTTGCCCCATTTTCCAGAAAAGCTATATACACTTTCGCTTCGGATTCAGTGAAGTCAAATTCCTGTAACAGGCTAATAATAGGTTTCATTGGTATTCCGTCCTAAGAATCATATTTATTTATTGGAATACTACGATTATAGCCACTATTTCAAAGCCGTGCAAGAGTTTAAAACACTTTACTTTTTCATTTCCCCGGATATGCCGTGATTAGTAGTCCCTTTCGGTAGCTATTAGCTACCATTGATAACTAATATAGCACTTTTTTTAACAATGTCAACGAAAGTGCAGGACTCACTTAGGATATCTCTTTTTTTACCAATAAAAGATTGTTAAATTAGTAACCTTTACACAATACAGAACAGGGCCGGATTGCGGAGCACCACAATCCGGCCCTGTTTTGTGCAATTAACAATTAAATTCGGTTAGAAAACGATGTAATTAATTTCGTTTCAGAGTGGTGGCTGCATCTGCATGCCATTATAAGCTCTCTTGTGAAATTTACACGTATCGAATTTCAAGGTTTCCAAAGGACACACGGCCTTTGAGAGTGAGAACAGGCGAGTCTGCGGCCATAGTATTGCTGCGCAGATTGTTGGTCACGGCACCGACTGAAGTATGAACCTGATCTATGACACGCCATTCCTTAGGTAAATAAATCTCGATTTTGCCAAAGCTGACATCAACAAAGACTTCCGCACCGTCGGGACTTAGCGTGACGCTGTCAAAATAGACATTCAGTGTGCCGAAGGAAGATGCGATGTGAGCCTGTCTGAGGCATTCAGCGTGCAGATATTTGGAGACTTCGCTGAAGCTCTCGCTGATTGAAACGTCGTCGCCGTCGATGTATTCCTCCGTGGAGCCATGTGTTCCCCAATTTTCTCCGCAGTATTTCCGCTTAACCCAGCGCCTTTGGAAGCGACCGTGGAAGATGAAGCTTAGCCCGGTTGAAATGAAAACCGCTGTGAGAAGCAGCAGCCAAACCGAGACAAACGGCCAACTTAACGGCTCTTGGTAAATTGCGTAAAGTAATGCCGCCGAAACGAATATTCCGAAAAAGCTAAGGTCCATAAGACTGCCGATAAATGCTGCAAGGAGCAGGACTGTGGCGGCGATACTCCAAAAGCCGAGCTGCAAAAATCCGCCTACCTGACTGGCAACAACAAAAAATCCCGCTGCTAAAAAGAAAATGCCCCAAAACCAGTTCCTGTGTTTCATTTTTGTCCCCTTTCCTGCAGACGTTGCTGCAGATCATTATAATAATACCTTGAAGCGTATATCTGCTTGTGGCTTCCTGCGAACTGGATAAGACTGGCGGAGGTAATATTCCGCGTAACGGAATATACTTTTGCCGCGTTCACAATGGTGGACTTTGCCACTCGAACAAAACTTCGGGGTAGCAGATCCTCAAGCTCATAAAGCCGATATTTGATCAGATAGGAGTCGTCCTCGGTATGAGCGTAAATATGCTCGCCCTCAGTTTCGAAAAACAGTACGTTTTTCAGAGGAAAGTAGAACTCCCTGTTTTCCTTGTAAAAGGTGATATTCGGCTCTGTCCCGCCATACTCAAGAATTAATTGGCAGATATTTCGAATGCTCTCATCCGCGCGGCCGCAGCGAATAAGAACCTCATCTTCGGGCATGGAATCATCTACCTCAATATGAACCTTCATCCGATCACCTCTTATAGTGCAAGTATACATACTTTAAAGTCGGATGAAAAGAGATTTCCGTCATCAGGTGGTTTTTGGGCGCTGTGAGGTATGAAAATGCAGCTGAACGCTGGGCTTAAGGCGCGGAGACGCTCTTTTATATACTTGTGGGTATTAGATTTCTATGCAAAAGTGTTCGGGTATTGTATTAATATCCGAACTTGATTTATTAAATGATACATAATAATATTGCCTTATAAGGGAGTGCAAATCGGATTTAAAGGGGAGTGCATACTTTTGCAAAGAATTCGTGCACCGTCATCCATGCTTGTTATACAAACGCGATAAAGAAATCATAAAAATAGAATATTCATTTGCCTATTGACCTGAAGTTAACTCTAACGAGTATAATCATGTTGGTTGAGTTACGAATCATGGGAAGCCTATTCTATGATATATTAGGGCATGCCGCTCTTTTCGCGGCGGAAAATTACTAAATTAAGACTAGTGATTTTTTGTATAAGTTCAAAACCATTTCACTATCTAAATTGGACGAGCTCGCAAAAATTGACATTGAATTAAAGCAGGAGTGAAAAAATGAAAAAAGCAGAGGTTTATTTTACAGATTTCCGTACGGAGGCTTTCGGGGACGGTTTACCCACCAAACTTAAAAAGCTGATTAAAAGAGCCGGCATCGGACAGATCGATATGAGTGGTAAGTTTGTTGCCATCAAGATGCATTTTGGAGAAATGGGGAACATCAGTTTCCTTCGCCCCAATTATGCCAGAGCAGTCGCCGACGTGGTGAAAGAGCTGGGCGGTAAGCCATATTTGACCGATTGCAATACGATGTATCCGGGCAGTCGGAAAAACGCTCTGGAGCACCTGGAATGCGCATGGGAAAACGGCTTTTCACCGCTGACCGTGGGCTGCCCTATTTTGATTGGTGACGGATTGAAGGGTACCGATGATATCGCGGTACCTGTAGTGGGTGGTGAGTATGTAAAGGAGGCAAAGATTGGCAGAGCCATCATGGATGCGGATGTGTTCATCAGCCTGACTCATTTCAAAGGACATGAAATGGTAGGTTTTGGTGGCACTATCAAAAATATCGGCATGGGCTGTGGATCCCGCGCCGGAAAAAAGGAGCAGCACAGCAGCGGTAAGCCGCAAATCAATCAAAACCTGTGCCGAGGCTGCCGCAAATGCCAGAAAGAGTGTGCAAACGGAGGCTTGGAGTTTGACGATGCCATTAAGAAGATGAATGTTAATCAGGAAAATTGCGTTGGCTGCGGACGCTGTCTGGGTGCATGCAATTTCGATGCAATCTCGTTCAACAATGACGCTGCCAATGAGCAGCTTAACTGTCGTATGGCGGAATATGCTAAGGCGGTGGTGGACGGCCGTCCCAGTTTCCATATCTCGCTGGTGGTGGATGTGTCTCCTAACTGTGATTGTCATGGAGAAAATGATGCGCCTATTCTACCTGATTTGGGTATGTTTGCATCCTTTGATCCGTTGGCGCTGGACCAAGCTTGTGCAGATGCCTGCCTGAAAGCCACACCGCTTCCCGGCAGTCAACTGTCCGATAATATGGCAATGAATGGCTTTATCAACCAACACGATCACTTCGTAAACTCCTCGCCCGAGTCCGAGTGGCGCACCTGCTTGGATCACGCGGAGAAAATTGGCTTGGGCATTAGGGATTATGAGCTGATAGTAGTTAAATAGACACAGTATATTAAAAGCACAATTTCAATGATTGAATCTTTCATTGAAATTAAGAAAACGAGTTTTTCACATAACGGAAGAAAATAAAGTGTGCACCGGATACGAAAAAAGCCTTTGAACCATACGTCCAAAGGCTGAGGCCCTGTAGTCTGAAAGATTACAGGGCCTTTTTATATTAAACAAGCATTGAATTGTACACTTTTTTAATTCGTACGCCTGCAAATCGAATATAAATCCATCAGTATTACGGCGTTCCATATTACTGAAAATTAACAAAATGATCTTAAAATTAGGCGATTTTCTTAATACTAAGGTGTGCTGAAACAGGATTTGCTCCTCCAGCCAGCGGCGTAATGGTTAGTGCTGTTGAATTTCCTGCCGGATTTCGTACTGTGAGAATAGAATTGATAACAGTCGTTGTAACGAGAGCAATTCCTACTATTTGAGAAGTTCCTGTTGCGCGCCCGACTACCGTATAGGGCAAGTCAACAGTACCGGGTCCGGGGTCGATAGATAAAATCAATTGGCCTGCTTCGGTTACACTCACTTGGAACAAGACCTCATAAGTGCCAATAGCGGTCAAGTTAAATGTGCTGGGGCCTGTGCGAACAATAGTGCCTCCACTGGTCGGACCATTCTGCGGGAATTCAACAGCCGCGTTGATGGCTACTGTAGCCGCGTTATTAGGTGGCATTAATGCATAGAAATCTGCGAAAGCTTGAATTCCTCCAGCAGAGCCAGTAGCACCTGTTGCGCCTGCCGGACCAGTTGCGCCAGTAGGACCTGCGATTCCCTGAGGACCTGCCGGACCGATTAGCCCTTGCGGGCCTGCTGCGCCTGTAG
>QFZN01009066.1_pt1 | contig 27741 bp, 20 predicted proteins | sample 1740101 | NCBI WGS metagenome assembly QFZN01 (sample SAMN09210849, study PRJNA391713) | Ciliate metagenome, whole genome shotgun sequencing project. | isolation source: combination of 50 Heterometopus sp. ciliate cells from an enrichment culture... | host: Heterometopus sp. ...
GCCACATACTGGGCAAAGCCGCCGGTGCCGGATAAGCCCTCAGCGTTATGGCAGTTTTCGCTGTGACCACTTATGCAGTCATCACATTCCATACAATAGGTTCCGGGGAAGAGGAACAGCCGGTCACCCACTTTATATTTAGTGACAGATTGATCGATCTCGTCCACCACACCCACAATTTCGTGTCCGTAGACAAACGGGTAATTACCTTTTCTGGAATCGCTTGTTAGGTTGCGGATATCAGAGCCGCACAGTCCAACAGCCATTACCTTTAGAATCATGCCATCCTCAGGGCAGGATGGCTTGTCTATTTCCTCCACCCGGATATCATTTGGACCGTACATCATAGCAGCTTTCATTTTCATAAGAGGAACTCCTTTTTTGTCTGGTTTAAATATATTAGATGTCACGCATGGCGTAATAAGCTTCAAACATGGCCTGTGTAATTTGCCGTGGAGTCTTGCAGTCGCCGACAACAAAGTACTCCGGTGTTAGGTTGATTAGTTCGTTTACCTCCGCTCTGCGAGGGCGCAGCCCGGCAGCACAGATAATTTGGTCAGCCTCAAGCTGGATTTTCTCTTTATTGGGACCAACGCAGCTCAGGCCGGAAGAATCCACGCAGGAGGCAGAGGTGTTCAGATAGGCAGGTATGCCTTTGAGCTGCTGCTCCAACGCCATACGGTGGAACTCGTTGACCTCCAGCGCAAGGCCGCTTTGCATCTCCACAATACTCACTTGCTTGCCCAGCTTTTTAAGGTTGATGGCTGCCTCGCAGCCCACAAGACCACCGCCCAAAATTACGATTCGGTTGCCCAGTTTTTCGGGATGTTCCTCTGCTTCAGGTGCTTGAATGACCTTGGAGTCGTCTATACCAGGGATGGGAGGCAGGAATGGGTCCGCGCCGATGGCAATGACAAGTACATCAGGCTTTTCCTCCAGCACTATTTGGCGTGTTACCTTGGTGTTAAGGCAAATCTCAGCACCGCTGATTTCCGTTTGCCGTTTTAAACTCTTCAAAAACTCGTACAGGTCGGCTTTGAAGTCAACAAATTCAGCGTGCTTTATTGCACCGCCCAAGGAATCAGATGCCTCGCACAAAGTGACCAGATGGCCTCGTTTGGCAGCGGTTACCGCGGCCTCCATACCACCGGGGCCGCCGCCGACTACCAAAATTTTCTTTTGCCGCTCGGCGGGAGCAGGTAGGCACTGGTTAAACAGCTCATTCCCAATGATAGGATTCACTGTGCAGCGGATATGGTTGCGCTCAGTATTGCCGCCAAGACAGACAAAGCATCGCAGGCAGGGGGTAATATCCTCCTTCTTTCCGGCATAGGCCTTCTTCGGAAAATCCGGATCGGCAATCAGCCCTCTGGCAATCTCTACGATATCTGCCTGTCCGGAGGCTATAATTTCCTCACACTGGGCTGGATCGTCCAGTGCGCCCACGCAAGCCACAGGTTTCTTGACTACCTTCTTGATTTCTGCCGCTAAATAGACATTACAGCCGTGTGGCAGGAACATGGATGGATGTGTGCGGACAAACAAACCCTCGTCGTCATGGCTGCCGCAGGAAATGTGGAACAAGTCTACCTTATCCTCCAGCATGACGGCCAGTTCCTTGTACTCTTCTATGTGCATACCGCCTTCAAGGAAGTCATCCCCGTTGAGTCGAAGCTCAATGGGGAAGTTGCGACCCAAACTCTGGCGGATGCGATCCAAGGAAAGCATAAGGAAGCGGGCGCGATTTTCCAGACTTCCGCCGAATTCATCCTTGCGGTGATTGTACTTGGGAGAAAGAAATTGGTTAAACAACCAGCCGTGAGCTGCGTGGACCATTACAATTCCAAATCCAGCCTTTTTTGCTACTCCTGCAGCCTTGCCCCATGATTCTACAATTTGATAAATCATATCCTGAGGCATCTCATGAACCAGTGTCCCTGTGGGCATAATCAAATCACTGGGGCCGTAGGCCAGTCCCTTACCTTCCATATGTGTACCGCCGATGCTGGCGAGTCCGGCATACATACCTCCGTGAGACAATTCGATGTTGGCAATCGCGCCTCCCCTATTAATAGCGTCAACCGTTCGGGACAGACTTGGCAGCACATGAGGATCGTCCATGGCCACCTGACGGTCATGACTGCGGCCGGTAGCCGAATCTACAATACTTTCACCCAATGTTACCACTGCGGCTCCTCCGGCAGCCTTCCTTCCGTAATAGGCCATATTGTCATCGGTCAGATGCCCCTGAGGTGTCAGACTCATCATGCCTGTTGGCGCGGCAAAGATTCTATTTTTTATATACACGTTCCCAATCTGCAACGGAGCAAAAAGGTGAGGATACTGCAATTCCATATAAACAACTCCTTCATTGTGCATCTTGTTATTGCTTGTTGTTGTGATATTTATCCATTTTGTTGTGAATTCTCTTTCTTGAACCTATTTTAATGACATACGGTCAAAAACATCAAACGAAGTTTTTCCGTTTGTTAACGGAAAAACCCAGGTGCCATACTTTGCAATAACCAGAGGAAAGAATTTGAATTATCCGTTGTGCAACGGAAAGAATAGAGTTGCAGACAAAACAAATCCTTTGATAATATGACATCGTTAATACGACGAAAAACGCACCACTTTCCATCATTCACTTGTGTAAATGTTTGCGAAATGATAACGTGGATGTGTAATAAATGAGGAGGGACACTATGAAGCGAAGAATGCTTCTGTGTACGCCAATCAGTGAGAAGCGATTGTCGGAAATCCGAGAATTCTGCGATATTACAATAGGCGGAGAATTAAAATACGGCAAGGGCAATATTGATTCAGCCCAATTTCAAAGAGACGGAGAGGGTTTTGAACTGATTGTTCTGGGCGATGAGGTTGCGACCGGCGATATGCTCCGCGCTTGGGCGGAATCAGGAATGAAGTTTATTGGCTGCGCCAAAGGCACTCCCGCAACGGTGGACAGTTCTGCATTAAATGAACTTGGCATTGGCCTGTCCTACACGCCAGGGCGCAACGCTGTATCCGTGGCCGAGTTCACCATCGGCTTGATGCTTGCCGTGACCCGGCACATTGGATGCTGCTACCACGATCTGCGAGAAGGCAGATTTGTAGGTGCCGCCAGCGACGACATATATAATGTACCCGACAAGGCAAACGTTATTTGGGGACCTCTTGATGAAACAAATCCCGCTGTACATTACGGCATCGGCTCTGAACTTCATGGTCACACTCTAGGCGTTGCAGGATTCGGCGCTATAGGCCGCAAGGTGGCTGAATATGCCAGAGCCTTTGGTATGACAATCCTGGCTTACGATCCTTTTGTCCCCGCCGATGTCATCGCTTCTGAAGGCTGCATTCCGGCAAGCCTTGACGAGATGCTCTCCGGCAGCGACATTGTCAGCATTCACCTACCTGTACTGCCACAAACCCGCGCAGTCGTCAATAAGGATTGGTTTTCCAAGATGAAGCCATCCGCCTATCTTATCAACACCGCACGGGCGGCGGTCATAGACCAGAAGGATCTGGTTGAGGCTCTGCAAAAAGGAATTATCCACGGTGCGGCTTTGGATGTGTACTGGCAGGAGCCCATCCCTTCCAACCACCCCTTATTGAGCATGGATCACGTGCTGCTCACCCCTCACATCGCGGGTCTGACCACAGATGTAGAGGGTTGGTCGGGTGAACTGATGGCTCAAGATGTGCTTGCATATTTAAAAGATCAACCCCGCAAACACCTTTGGAAACGGAATTAAGGGACCTGGGAAATCCCTAGTTTATAAATAAAAATATTTGGAGGTAAAAGATGAACTCGAATCACGTATCAAAAAAACTGCTCTCTTTGTGTCTGGCTGGAAGCATAGTGCTTACATTCGCCGCCTGCGGCAGCAAATCTGCCAGTGGCTCCAGCAATTCCACCGCTCCCAGCAGCAGCCCCAGTGCTAGTGCAGGTACCCAGGGCTCCGGCAAAGCATACACTATCGGCTATAACAACTTCGGACAAGGTGCTTATCCCCTAGACTTGAACGAGTCCACAACCAAGTACGCTGTTGAGAGCATGGGCATGAAGATGACCTCTGTTAACAATCAGTTCACAGTTGACAAACTCATCACCGACGCTCAGAACCAAATAGCACAGGGCGTTGACGGCATGGTCTTCTGGAGCGCAGCCGCAACACTGTTCCAGCCCTTCAGCGAGTTGTGCACGAGCACAAAAACTCCTTTTAGCCTTGGCGACAAGTATCCCACAGAGGACGCCACAAAGACAATGCTTCGTGCCAACAAATACTTTGCGGGCGCAATCTCCACCGATGACACTGTGACCGGTGCCAACATGGCTAAGGCCGCTCTCGCTGACGGACACAAGTCCGCTATCATCGTAGCTGCTGCCGTAGGCGACATCAACCACGACCTGCGTATTGCCGGTTTCACCAAGGCTTTTGAAGACGGCGGCGGCAAAGTTATGGGCGTAGCCCACTGCGCAGACCCCTCTGAAGCCGTTCAAAAATCAAACGATCTTCTCACTGCTTATCCCAATGCCGACTGTGTATATGGTTCCGGCGGCGACTATTCACAGGGACTTCTCAGCGCTCTTCAGAGCTCCGGCCGTGCAGGCAAAATGCCCATCTACGGCACTGACATTGACCCCAACGTCATCGCTGGTCTCCGTGACGGTACCTTCGCCGCTGCAAACGGTGCAGCTGGCCCCTACTGCGCCGGTATTGCCGCAGCACTGCTTGTCAACTATCTCGATGGACATCCAATACTCGACGAGAACGGCCAGGCTCCAATGTCCAACGGAATCATGTCAATCACCGTCACAGCTAAAAACGTAGACAATTTTGATAAATACTGGATTCAGGGTCAGGTTTTCACCCCCGAACAGTATAAGTCTCTCCTGTATCGCAATAACCCCAATGTAACCTGGAAGGACTATGAGACTCTTATTAAAAACTACAACTACGATAGCGTAATGGCAACGAAAAGCAAAGGCTGATTCAAAATCGGAAGCGAAAGTCATGGGCGGGGGAGTTCCTCCCGCCCTTGACCCAATCAAAAGAAGGTGAAATCTGTGGAGACTACTCAAACCAGACAAAAGAAGATTGGCCTTTCAATCCTGATTGTCGTTCTAATAATTGCGGCCCTTGTCCTTATAAACGTGTTGACGGCGGGAAAGTTTCTGACCGCCAACAACATTATGACCATTGTAGTCAACGCATCGGCTCCAACGCTCATCGCTTTGGCCTTTGTGTTTTTACAGGCAAGCGGCTTTGTCGACCTGTCTCTGGGCGCGGCTATTATTCTGGCTGCCAACGTGGCAGGTACCTTTGGCAACTCCTCCGGATACTTAGGTCTGGTGCTTGGCGGTATTTTTACCGGCATCATTTTAATGACTATTAACTTCAGCGTATTCCACTTTTCCAAAATTCCCTCTTGGATTGCCGGACTCGGCATGACAATGATTTACGAGGCAATTGCCTTCTTCTACTCACAGCAGCGTCTGCACATGGGCCTGAGGGTTGTTAATCTGAACAACGATTTACGAGCATTGGGCCGGATCCCGCTTGTCTTTGTTGTTATGGCCATTGGACTTGTACTGGCCTATTTTATCTATAACCGGACAACCATCGGACTGAACATCCGTGCTATGGGCAGCAACCAGAGTGTGGCTAAAACCATGGGAATACCCATGACTAAAACAGTAATTATCAGCGGCATCATTGCCGGAATCTTTGTTGGTATGGCCGCGTTTGTAAAAGAGAGCTTTGCGGGCACAGTCCCCGCCGTCAGCGGTCTGGCCAGTCTGAGCGGAACATTCCAGCCACTTGCTGCTGTGCTGATGGCTCAGGCACTTTCCAAACATGTTAACATCACCATAGGCGCCATCTTTGGCACCGTGTTCATCATGGCCGTGTTCAATGTGCTCACGCTCCTGGGCGTGCCCTCAGGGACATGGCAGGAAACGGTGCTGGGTCTGTCGGTCATCGTATTTGGTATCGCGACGCAGCGTAAATTCTCGGGGGTGGTCAAATGAACGAGAAAAAAAGTGAATTCGTCTTTCAGGTGACAGGCTTAAACAAGCGCTTTGGCCCCACTCACGCAAATAAAGACATAAATTTTTCTCTAAAACGGGGTGAAGTACGCGGTCTGGCCGGTGAAAACGGCTCTGGCAAGTCCACTTTGCTCTCTCAGCTTGCCGGTATCCATCAAAGTGATTCCGGCACCATTCTGAAAGATGGTGAACCTTATACTCCGGACAGTCCTCTCTACGCCATCGAGCACGGTGTGTCAATCGTGGTGCAGGAGCTGGGCCTCATCAGTACCTTGCCTGCAGGTGTTAACGTATTCCTTGGACGGACTAAGCCCTTTTCCAGATTTGGAGTTGTTAATCTAAAAAAGGTATATCAGCAGGCCAACGAGATTTTGCAAAAGTGGGATCTGCCCTCCATTCCCATACACCATATGGCCAGCGAAATGAACGTTGAGACCAAGAAAATCGTAGAGCTTGCCCGGGCTCTGTCCTGTGAGCCTGACGTACTTATTTTGGATGAGGTTACACAGGCTCTGTCTCAGGACAACCGACAAAAGCTGCACCGTCTCATCAATAAGTATCGTGAACTGGGCCGTTCCATCATTTTGATTACTCACGACATGGAAGAAATGCTGGAAATTACAGACAGTGTTTCAATCCTGCGGGACGGTGAGCTGCTTGAAACTGTGGAAAGCAAGTCCATAACGGCGGACGAGCTTAAGTCCAAGATGGTTGGCCGCAACCTGAAGGGCAAGTACTACCGCAGTGATATGGAGACCACTCACGACGAACAGGTCATCCTCTCCGTGGAAGAGCTATCCACCGAAAGTGGACTGAAAAACGTATCTTTCAATTTGCACAAGGGGGAAATTCTGGCCCTGTGTGGCCTGAGTGACTCCGGCATACATGAGGTTGGCAAGGCAGTATACGGTCTGTCCAAAATTACCAGAGGTACTGTAACCCTCGTGGCCGACAACACCAACATTCGGCACCAATACCAGGCTTGGAAACATCGTGTTGGCTATGTACCAAAGGATCGCGACCAGGAGGGACTTATGCTTAACGCCACTATTCGGGAAAATTTCTGTATGAGCTCTGTTCCTCAGATGACCGGAAAAGCAATTCTGCTTAAAAATCACGACCTCAACCAGCTTGCCGAAGACTCAAGGGAGCAGTTCCAGGTCAAATGTACCGGCAGCCGCCAGGTTATCAATGACTTGAGTGGAGGTAACAAACAGAAAATCAATCTGGGTCGCTGGCTGATTAAAGACCTTCAGCTCCTAGTAGTAGACTGCCCCACCCGCGGCGTTGACGTTGGCGTAAAGGCATACCTCTACCAGTGCTTGAAGGACGCTAAAGCAAAAGGTATGGCAATCCTGATGATAACCGATGAGCTGCCCGAGGCAATCGGCATGGCGGACAACATCATTGTTATGAAGGATGGCGGCATCTCAAGCCAAATCAGCCGCAGTTCCGGCTTTAGTGAAGAGTCAATTGTGCAGGTGATGATATGAAACATTTTAAAATACAATTTTATGATTTACTTCCGCTGGTTGCACTGATCGTCCTGGTCATTGCCTTTGGCATCACCTCTCAGGGCAAGTTGTTTTCCCTGTTTAATCTGAAGTCCATTTGTACTCAGTCTATTCCTGTAATTATCGGTGGACTTGGTGTCATGTTTGTGGTGGCAATGGGCGGATGCGACCTGTCTGTTGGAGCGGTAGCTGCAGTATCAGCCACGGTTGGTGCCTATCTTGGCAACAAATACGGTGTTGGCGTTATGGTGATTACCAGCCTGCTCGTTGGGCTGCTTAGCGGCACTGTTGTGGGCACTCTCGTCTCACGCCTGCATGTGCCCTCCTTCATGGCCACACTAGCCCTTCTAATCGGCCTGCGCGGCTTCTTAAATGTGCTGCTTGTGGCATGGGGACAGGTTTACAATCCTGTAGGTATCAGTGGCCTAAGCTCCTTTGGCTCAAGCCTGATCTTGACATTAGTGCTGATTGTCGTATTTGGCTATCTCTTTGAAAAGACCAGCTTTGGCTATTACTGTAAGGGCATGGGAGAAAACGAGAACGTTGTAAAAAGCATCGGCGTTAACACGGTAAAAATGCGCCATATTGCTTATATCATATCCGGCCTAACCGCCGCAATTATGGGTCTTGTACTTATAGCCTGCGTTGGCGGCTCCAGCACTACTCTGGGACAGTTCATGGAGATGAAAATCCAGATGGCTATATTCCTTGGCGGTGTTCTGGTCAGCGGCGGCATGAAGTCAAAGCTTTACAAGCTGATTCTTGGCTCACTGAGCATCACGGTCATCGTTAACGGTCTAACCCTCAGCGGCGCCGACGGCGGTATCTCCGAACTGGTCGAGGGCATTTTACTGATGTTCATCCTGTTTATGACTATCAAGACATCCGACCGTACTGTAAAGAGCCGTATGCCAAAGAAAGACGCGAAAATCGCGTCTCCCATTGCGTAACATTTACAATAACTGCAGCAAATCGTCGAAAGACTGTATCTGCATGACTTTTCTGCGCTTCTCCCAACTGCAAAGGTTATTGACCAGATAGTTCAGAAGTGTTCCGAACAGTGGAAGGTCTGCTTCTGAGACGGACAGCAGAAAGATGGTGCTCACCTTTTGGGTACCCCAGATAATTGGCTTTCTTAGCTGCATAAACGCTACGATGGTCCTGCAGGGGCCAAGCACTCTCACCCGTGGGATGGCAACACCGTTTTCAACTGCAGTTGAGGACAGCTCTTCCCGTTCAAGAGCACGGACAGTACATTCTTCCGTTGCATAGCCAAGTTGGGCTATGTGATAGGTTAAAAACGTGATGACGTCCTGCTCATTTGAGAAATCCTGATCCACGAAGAACAAATCCCGTTCAAAATAGCATTTGGGATTCTGGGGAAGCTTCTGAAAATACAGTGATTCCCGACACTCCCGCAACAGAACATTAAGCTGCAGAAACACTTCGTCTCCAAAGGAGGCTGGGATGGTCAGGTGTGGAATGTCTACCAACTCGGAGCGTACAGTCTCCAAACGGACGGTAGATAAAATGATTTGTGGATGGGCTGCTGTAATCTGTGTTTTTTCATAGATAGAGTAAGGCCCCCGCAGGTCAATAGTATCCCCATAGATGGATTGAATCTGGCTGGCCAGCATGTTTCGGTCACTTCGGCCCAGATGGCTGACAAAGGCCACCGGAATCCCATTGTGAAAGTGCTGCTTTGCCGTGCGATAGGACGACGCGATGAGAATATCCGCAAAATATCCCCACTCATCCTCGCCAATACTCATACCATAAACAGTCTGGAAGCAGTTTCGAATAGTCATCGCCAGCTCAAAAAAGTAGATAAACTGAGATTTGATGGCCGGCAGGAGCGGATTGTGTCGCTCATAGCTATAACGCAGGCGCTTTTCAAGCCTGAAAATATGAGTGGCCAAGTCTGCGTAAAGCCGTTTATCCTTTGAAAAGTCCGCACCATACTCCTCATAGATTTTTTGAAGGAAAAGATCCGTTGTTCGTAGGGAGTTTTGATCCAGCTGTTTAATCATTTCATCCGGATTATCCGATGTTAGTGCTGGTTGCTGCCGGAAGGAAAGAGAAACCATAACTCCGATACGCTCGTTTGCATCAAAGGAAGTTTGTACCTGGGCCTCAATACCGTCCATTAACTCGTTTACCGCCGGAGCAACATTAAGGACATCAGGAGTTACGTCCATCAAGGTATACAGCGGATGACCGGTGCGGATGCGAAACTCCGCCACTGCGATGTTAAAGACCAATCCAATCAAGTCATAATCATCCATTTTTATTGACTTGTCGCGAATGAAGTTTTTGGTCATCTGCAGTATGGTGTGAAAGGTATCCGGATTTAGATGCGTGTCCTGCAAAAACACCCCTTCTCTGGAGTGATAGTCCCAGCTCTCTGAAAATATTTTGGCTAGCACCAGCCGCCGGTTCCACTCGCTTGTTTCAATGGAAATGCGGTTTTCTCTCCGGTTAAGATACAGGTTTGGGCGGCGCATGGTGACCAGCTTTCGCAGATAGCGAATGTCATTTTCCAAGGTAGTTCGGCTGATAAACATCTCATCCTCCAGCTCTCCAAGCTGAAAAGCAGCGTCTGACAGGAGCAATTTCATCAGCAAAAAATTGGCCCGATCCTCTCTCGTCTGCATAGTATCCGGCGTATGCGCAAGATCGCTGAGAATTGGAGAAATCTCCTCGGGCATCCTTAGAATCAGTCCTTTGCCACGGGTAGTCTCGATTTTTGCCCCGTACCGCTCCAGCACATTGTTCAGAACAATCACATCGTTTCTAACTGTGCGGTCCGACACCTCCAACAGTGAGGCAATCACTTTGCTGGTAACCACCTTTTGCTGGGTTTTGAGCAGTGCGAGCAGCTGCCTTTGGCGTCCATACAATAATTTGTTTTCCATAAGATACCTCCCTTAGTTCTAACCCCGGCATTTGTTAAAGCCATTGTTCTTATTTATCACTTGTTTTTATTTCAATGTTATCAACGCAAAAATGCGATGAAATAGCAATTTAAAGGAGAAATTAACTATGCAATATCAAGAAATTCGTCAGCAGGTCCTGGACGCCATTCTGGAAGCCACCGCCCTTGGGCTGATTCATGGCACTTCCGGCAATATAGCGGTCCGCGATTTTAAAGAAAATGTCATTGCCATTTCACCAAGCGGCCGCCCATATGACAAAATGAAGGTAGAGGATATCGCAATTGTCACTCTGGACGGCAAGTGGATCGACGGTCCCTACAAGCCCTCTTCCGAAACTCCAATGCATACCGCCGTGTTCCGTGCCCGTCCCGATGTTGGAGCCACAGTACATATCCACGGCTTGTACTGCACAGTAATGGCGATGACCTGTGACGAACTGCTTCCGACAACCCCGCCTCAGGCGGAGTTTTCTCCCATCAAGGTAGTGCCCTTTGAGATGCCCGGAACTCAGGAGCTAGCATCTCACGTAGTGAACACGCTGTGTCAGGGACGTGCCGTTTTGCTTAAAAATCACGGTTCCTTCTGCTGCGGTAAAGACATTGGTGCCGCCATGGCTGCCGCCGTTTACACTGAGGAAGCCGCTCAAGTAGCTTACTACGCCACTCTGCTGGGCAAGTTCGAGCCGTTGCCTGCCAAGAACATTGCCGACATCCAGGCTATGATTGCCGCTGATAAGGCCGTCTGATCAGAAGCTGGAACATTTAGTACGAAAAAGTGTGTAGACGGATTCCTAATCGGTGTTTACACACCTTTTCCATATATAAGCTTTAGTCGAAAGTGAGCCCATGCATTTTGAGGTCTTTCCCATATTTTCCTGCAGCAATTGTTGCCACCTATTTTTGACAATAATTCACTTCAAACCAAACAATTTTGCTCTATTTTTATACTATCACATTGACCAAAGAAGGTCTACTAAATAAAAATAGGCACCAAGACATTCATCCGAAAGGAAGTTAACCCTATGGGAGATTTTTTCAGCACCGGTCGAGAAATGACCCATCCATACACCAGCGGCATTTTCTTTGGTCAATTGAGCTATAAACAGCTTCAGTGCATTACAACACAACTTACTGATGAGGAGAAGCGCGCACCTTCGGCTCTGTATTTCAATGAACCAATGGCTCCCCTCCCACCTGCCTTTGAGGCAGCTATTACCGCACCTCCGCTAAGCAGTGAAGAGTGTAATATGCCCAGTGACATTGGCAAGATTCTTCTTAACCCCGCGTCCTCCGCTCCCGATAACGGCTACGGTGTCCTACCAAACGGAGTAGGCTATGCAGCCATCAAGGTGGTGCAGGACGGGATAACTGATGAGATAATTCGCAAATACCGTGATGAGTTTGCCCATGACGGCCCACGAACCCTTTTCTATAAGCTTTGGTTTCCAGGCATGCACCTGCTTCACTACGAAAATGGAGTTGTCGAAAACTTTGGGTGGGGCCTATTAAATCTAGAGATGCAAATGGATCACTTCTCTTTCCGGCACCTAGGTATCACACAGGATGACATTCTTGCCCTCGACCCCGATTGCATTTGTCTTTTGGGCTTGTGCGGTCGTGGCTGGCAGGTAGCCCATCCGGAAGCGCCTCCTGTGTACACCTGCATGGTGCAACACACCAGGCAGACTCCTGCGGGACGTGAACTTCGGGTTCGCTACTGGAGCGGCATCACTTTTGGCCCTGACAGTCTTGAATTCCATGTGAATCCTGATCGAACACAGACGCTGGAGCAGATGAAACTCATGATGGAGCACTGTATGCGTGAGTACAGCAACGAGCGTAAACTCATGATGGAATTTTGGAATCAAAACAAATAAGTCTGACGTTTCCTTTTAGCAGTACAACACTTTAATGGAAATAGCACTAGTATTATAAGCAATTATTGTGCCATGTTTTAGCAAACGCCCTGCTTTTTAAAGCAAACTCCCATCTTTTGTGATTATCGGTCATAATTGGAGAGTTTCTCCTCTCAGCTTTTCTTTTACGAGAGATATGCTAAGTCTTCTTCAGCAGTTAAACGGTTCTTTCCACAAGAAAAGCAGTGAGGATTTGTTGCATAGTGGAAATTTGCAACAAGACAATCGCCATACTATTACAAGAAGCAAGACCTGCGCGACTACATCACTTTCCTATGCGTGATAGAGACTTACATACAAATAAGGATGATAGCCAATGAAAACACTCTACCTGGAATGTAATATGGGAGCCTCCGGGGATATGCTGTTGGGGGCACTGCTGGGCTTACAATCAGACCCTGAGCAGAGCCTTTCCCAGATGAACTCGATGGGTCTGCCCGGCGTGCGTTTCGTAATGGAGCCCGGGCAGACACATGGCATTGCCGGTATCCATATCCATGTTTGGATCGGTGACGTTGAGGAGCAAACGATGGACATCAATCTTGCTGAGCCCGACGCCATTTCAGACACTGATGTAGCATTTGTCGACTCCCGCTCCGACGGACGGAACCGCATCACTAAAGACGATATTGTAAGCATTGTCCGCTCTCTGCAAACCTCCGATCGAGTCAGGGACAAAATTTTAAATACCTATCAGCTCATAACAGCAGCGGAGAGTGAGGTTCACGGCCGCACGGTCGACGAGGTTCATCTCAGTATTCTGGGCACGCTGGACGCATTGGCTGACATATCCGGGTGTTGCCTGTTGCTGGACGCTCTTGAGACGGAGTGTGTTGTTGTTAGTCCCATCCATGTGGGTTGTGGTACCGTTCGCTGTGCTGGAGGCGTATTCCCTGTGCCCGCCCCGGCAACGGCGGCCATCCTGCGCGGGGTACCCACCTATGGCGGCGGCATACAGGGGGAGCTCTGTACCCCAACAGGTGCTGCGCTCCTAAAAACCTTTGCGACCAGGTTCGGACCTCAGCCCCTCATGTCCGTGGAGCGCATCGGCTGCGGCCTGGGCTCCAAAGAATTTGATGTACCCAGTATGGTACGGGCCTTTTGGGGAAACTCCGCCCGTCAGGCCTATTCTGAATGAAGGATTATTAAAGTGCGGTGCGAAGGAGAATCCAGATGGATCAATACCTGGCAATTCGAAATGTGCGAAAAAAGCTGCAAGAGCTGATTGACTCTATAACTGACCCCAATTTGTCGGCCGGCCTTTTGGATATTGACGATGATTTAAGCATATTTCATAACAGCGGAATTGACTTTAAAGAAGTGGCGGACAGCCTTGATGACAGTCTGATGATAACTGACGCCGATGGTGTCGTAATGTACATAAACCCTGCCTATACCCGCAACACCGCCATCACTGAAGAAGAAGTATTAAATAAGAATATCAACGAACTGATTGGCACTGACAAGCTATTCACCGGTGGGGCAGTCTCCGGCGTTCTGGCAGAAAAGAAGCGGATATTCCGCCTATCAACTACCTATAAAACGGATCCTCCCCTTGTAGGTTATGTGGTGGGAGCGCCCATTTTTAATACAGATGGCAGTCTGCGTCAGGTTGTCGCCTGCAGCCGTCCTATTCTGTCCTTGAAAGCGCTGCAGGACGATTTTGAAACCTTTGTGAAGGAAGTTAACGTGCTAAAGCCAACGCAAAACATCAGCAGCCAGTCGGACAATGTGCTGTCAGAGTTGATGATTGGACGCAACGGCTCGCTGGAGAATATTTGCTCATTAATTGACCATGTGGCTCCAACTGATGCAACCATTCTTATTACAGGGGAATCTGGGGTAGGCAAAGAAGTCGTAGCGGATGAAATCTACCGCAAGAGCCTGCGCAGCGACAAGCCATATATCAAAATCAACTGCGCCTCCATCCCCGAGTACCTACTGGAGTCGGAGTTGTTCGGCTATGAAAAGGGTGCCTTCACCGGAGCCAGCGCAAGGGGAAAGATGGGCCTATTTGAATACGCGAATAACGGTACTTTGCTTTTGGATGAGATTGGCGATATACCCCTGGATTTACAGGCAAAGCTGTTGCGGGCTATCCAGACCAAGGAGATCATGCGCATCGGCAGCACCAAACCTATCCAGCTTAACATCCGTTTTCTTGCTCTAACCAACGTCGACCTAAAGAAGAAGGTGGCTATGGGGACTTTTCGGCAAGACCTCTACTACCGTCTTAATGTTATCCCGCTCAGAATTCCGCCTCTGCGGGAGCGACAACAGGATTTGGAGGAGCTCTGCAGCTACTTCGTTGCGAGGTTCAGCAAAAAGTATGACCGGCCCTTCCTGTTGACCCGGCAACAGATAAATTACATGAAACAGTACCCATGGCCCGGCAACATTCGGGAGCTGGAAAATGTCATTGAGTATCTGCTTCTGTGCAGCTCGGGAATCGGTCAGGTTGGGGACGACATGCTGATGAGTCTGCTAAACATATCCACAGAGAGTACTCGGATGTACAGAGTCGAAAACGCTGCACTCTCTCCCGTTGTCATTGCGGAAAAAGAGTCTGCGGATGGATTTGATTTAGAACAAGGAGTGGATTTTAGTGCTGCCGTATCGGCCTTTGAAACACAGCTTTTGAAGCAGGTCTTGAAAAACTCCTCCACTTTGCGGGAAGCCGGGGAAAAACTAAATTTGAACGCTTCCACAGTCTGCAGAAAAATTAAACAGTATAACATCGTATATGCCAAAAACAAGTCTAACGACAGCAACACTTAAAATAACACTTCCCAATAAAAAAGCACATTCCCGGTATTCCCGGAAATGTACTTTTTGCAAAGCAAATTAATACAATTTAAAATAAATCCACTTGATTATATATCCAATGCCAAGTAGTATCCGTCCACAACGGCATTGTAGACTTTTCCAGGTCTATTGCAGTCGCCAACGAGCTGAACAAGCGGCACAGCACCGCCAAGGCTGCGAAATTGATTGTAGTCCGAATAATAACCGACTGCGTTGACAACAGTATCTGCCACGCACAGAACTTCTCTCCTATCAGGGTGCCGTAACAAAACGCCTTCGTTGCTGACAGCGATTCCTATGACATTGGTCAGTATCTCGACATTGTGATTTCGCAACTCAACCTTGACTGCCGTCCTGTAAAACACGTCGGCATCAAGTGCAATGTCCTGACGCAGTTCCAATATCGTCACAACTTTTCCTTTTCTTGCAAGGTGTGCCGCCGTTTCACATCCAACAAGGCCTCCTCCAAGAACAACAACCTTTTCACCCACTTCGGTTTCGTGGCCATAGACATTCTCGGCAAGCATAACGTTTTTGCCTACAATCCCTCTTAGTGGCGGTATAATTGGCTTTGCACCCACAGCTAAAAGCAACACAGCCGGATTTTCCTTATTAACAGTTGCGGCAGTCACTTCGGTATTAAGATGAATATCAACCGCACTCTTTCTGAGCAAATACTCAAGTGTTTCCTTAAATTCATACAAGCCATATTTGAAATCTACAAACTTTGCAAATTTCAGTGCTCCTCCAAGGGAGTCTGCTTTCTCATATAAAACCACCTCGTGTCCACGTTCTGCGGCTGTTATTGCCGCTTTCATACCGCCCGGACCTCCACCAACAACCATAACTTTCTTTCTGGTTGTAGGCTGGCTTTTCGCAATCCACTCATTGAATTCATTTCCTATCACCGGGTTTACTGTGCAGCTCGACGTACCTGTTTTCAGCGATTCGCCGAAGCAGCCCATACATCTGATGCACTTTGTAATCTCTTTTTCTTTCCCCGTTCTCAGCTTATTTGGGAGATACGGGTCCGCCAGCAACGGCCTTCCAAGCTCCACTATGTCCGCTTTCCCCGATGCGATAATTTCTTCCATCATTTCAGGGTCGGTAATTCCACCAACGGTGGAGATCGGCACACTTACTTCCTTGCGTATAGCCTCCGCCAAATAGACATTCGGTCCCTTGTCTATAAATTGTGTCGGATGTGTTCTGATATAAAGTTCAGGATCTTCATGGATACCTGCGGAGACATTAATCAAATCGCACTTATCCTCAATTAGTTTTGCAAGTCTTATGGCATCATCCAGACCTATTCCACCCTCAACAAATTCATCCCCGCTTATGCGGACTTCAATCGGGAATCCGGGTCCAACATGCCGCCTGATTGATTCAAGTGCCATAACAAGCGGCTTTGCTCTATTTTCAAAACTTCCTCCAAAATGATCTGTTCGGTGGTTTGTCCTCAGCGAAAGGAACTGACCAAATAACCAGCCATGACCGGCGTGAACAAGGCACATCTCAAATCCGGCACGCTTAAGAACCTCAGCGCCCTTTCCAAAGGACTCGATGATTTCTAATAGCAGTTCCTCGGGCATTTCCCGAACCTCTCCTGCCTCCGTCATTTCTGCACTCGGGCCGTAGGCTACTTTTCCCGCCTTGAGGTCGCCGGCCATACTGACGAGTCCGCCCCATTTACCGCCGTGTGAGAGCTCCGCATTCGGCACGGCACCGTGACGTTTGATTGCCCTTGCAAGCTGTGCCAACCCGACTAATGCTGTCGGGTTATCAAGCTCAACCTGACGGTCATGGGACTTCCCTGTTGCAGTATGCACGATGCTTTCTCCGAGCGTAACAACTGCCGCCCCACCTTTAGCTTTCAGTTCATAATAAGCGATGGTTTCAGGCGTCAGATTCCCGTCTACCGCACCCCAATTCAGGGATGTCGGTGCAGAAAAGATTCTGTTTTTCAGCGTCAGTTTTCCTATATATATTGGGCTAAACAGATTTGGATAATTTCCGGTATTACAGTTCATTTTTATCGTTATCCTCTCCACAATCGCAAAGAGCTTCGCGGTCGATTGCATTTTTTGCAGTTCTTGAATGGTTTTCCGAATAAATAGTCAAGAACAGGATCAGCGTCAGCAGAATTCCTTGAACAGCCTCTGAAACCTCGCTGGATGCATATCCCATTATTTTCAGTCCATTTTCGATAATCATCACTACAAAGGCACCCAGAATTGCCTTGTACATTTTGGCAGTCGCGCCCCCTCTGACAAGGACCCCACCCACATAAATCGCCGTCATGACCTTCATTTCGAAAAAAGTTCCCATTGTTGTGCTGGTTCCGCCGAGTCTGGCAACCAGGAAAATCGAAGCGGCCGCAGCCGTAAAGCCCGAAAGAGCATAGGCTATCATCTTTGTTCGCATAACCGGAATACCCACGGAGTATGCAACGGCTTCGTTTTCACCGATGGCTTTACAGTATCGTCCTAAGCGTGTGTACTCAAATATGTACCAGAATACAGCTACTAAAATAATTAAAAGCGGTATTTTATAGCGGTTTTCCGCAAGTTTAAGAATCAAATCTCCGGCATAGTTTACACTTACGATGCTTTGAATATAATTGATAATTCCTCGCAGGCCGATCAGTATAGCTAAGGTAGCCATAAATGACGGAACTTTGCATTTTCCGATTAAAAAGCCGTTAATCAGACCCATTGAAGTGCCGACAAGCAGAGCAACAAGAATCATGGCCCATGCGGATCCGGTAGCGCGGTAGGCAAGATCACCAAGAACGGCTGCAAAAGCGCAGGTTACACCGACAGATAAATCGACCCTGCCCTGTGCGGAAACAAATATGGTACCGCAGCAGGCGATAATCAGAACAACGCTCTGGTCGAGCAACATCGAAAGGTTATACACTGAAACCATACTTCCTTTTGTCAGTATGGTGAATGCAAGCAGCATAGCGAACAGGGATGCAAACGGTACAAGCTTATTAACCTCGATTTTCTCATTCTTCATAACATCACCTCGATTAGCTTTTCCTGTGTAAAGTCTGCTCCTCGCTCGAATTGTCCTCTCATCTCACCATTTCTCATGATAATCACGCGGTCTGACATCCCAAGAATCTCCGCCAACTCATCAGAAATCAAAATGATGGCCATTCCTCTTTTTTTAGCCTCTCTCATGAGATTATATATGTATGCTTTAACGCCGACATCCACACCTCTTGTGGGACAGTCCAGTATAAGCACATTCAGGTCTTTTGAAAGCCAACGTCCTAAATTGACCTTTTGCTTGTTGCCGCCGGAGAGATTCTCAATCTTTTGATTTACGTCACGGCATTTGACTTTATAGTCTTCGACGCTTTTTTTCGCCGCGTTTTTTAGCTTTCTGGGGCTTAAAAAGCCCATTCTGCTCTGTAGTTGCACGAGAGATGGAAGTGCAAAATTTTCTACAATACTATCCCGCATCATCAGCGCCTCTCCGTCCCTATCCTTCGGAACATATGCCATTCTGTTACATAACGCTGTCTGCCCATTTTTCACTCTGATGTTTTCACGGCAAAGTGTCACCTTTCCAGTCATTTTACGTTCGAGACCGAAAGCCGCTTTCCCGACCATATGGATACCGGAATCGCTCAGTCCGCAAAATCCGAGAATTTCACCCTTGTGCACTTTAAAGGAAACATTATATATTTCATTCGGAACCGTCAAACATTTGGCTTCCAATATGACCTCGTCCTCAAATTCCGGCGTGTTATCCTCGCGATAATACGCGCAATTGACTTCGCGGCCCACCATCATTCGCTTGAGTTCATTGGACTCCAGATTTGTGCACTCCTTAGTACCTACGATTTCTCCGTCCCTCAAGACAGTGATCCTGTCACAGATTTCAATCATTTCCTCCAGATCATGCGTTATAATCACGACGGTTTTTCCCGCAGCTTTCAAGTTTTTAATTAGATTGTAAAGCATTTCGCGGTTATTTTGAGAAAGAGACTGCGTTACTTCGTCCAGAATAAGAATATCTGGATCAATTGACAAAGCTCTCGCAAGCTCAAGCATTTTTCTCGTTTCGATTTGCATACTGTTGCACATTTGTTTCAGCGGTACATGCATGAGGCCCCATTTTTCAAACTGATACTCTGCTTCTTCATAGAGCTTTTTCATATTTATAATACCAAACCGCGAGAATTTTCCGAGTCTGCCGGCAAAAACATTGACCCCGGCGGGCAATGTTGATAGGACACCTAATTCCTGAACTACGATTCCGATTTTATGTGTAGCCGCGTCTTGAGGCGTTTTGGGATCGTACAATTCACCGTTCAGCTTAATGACACCGGCATCCTTGGTACAGATACCGGATACCTGAGAAAACAATGTGGATTTGCCCGATCCGTTTTCTCCTGCTAAACCTCGTATTTCACCCCTTTGCAGAGCAAAATTGATGTTCTTATTTGCACAAGTAGAACCGAAGTATTTATACAGCCCACTAATTTCCAATATATTGTCCATTATTTTACGATCCCCGTCTCTTTTCTTTGTGCAATGACTCCGAATATGATTACGATGAAGCCAAGTACGGCTTCCTGCCAAGTTCCCGACGGTAAACCCGCTATTGTCAGCATGTTAAAGATGCTGTAGACCAGAAGGGAGCATATCGGGATTCCTGCTATAATGTTTATCTTCGATTGGAGTACTTGAGCCAGCATGAGCGCGGCCATCGGCTGGAATATCATGGACAAACTGGTCAGCCCTGTTTTGGCGGTCATTCTTGCGTTGTAGCTCTCGTTTAAAAACGCTGAGCAGCCAACAAAAAAACCGCAGATAACGCCAACACAAATAAGTGTTGTTCCAATATTGATTCCCATGTTTTTCGATATCTTCAAACCGCTTCCCAGCGCACGTATATTAAGTCCGATTTGTGTACGATTGTAAATGAGGTAAGCGGCAACAAAGCCAAAGACAAAATCAACATAAATCAAAGGCGGCGTCCCAAGGATTCTTAGAGAATCACTTAGCTGAGGAAGAGAACCGCCGCTTCGGGTAATGTTGTTCGAATAAAAGACCGCGGCTGCCTCATACAGCATCGCAAGTCCGATCCCGGCAATCCATGACGGAATATTAGTCGTAACGTAGAGAGTAAAATTCAATGTCAGTAGCAGAACTCCCGCACCGATACCTCCAAGTATCACTCCGGTAATCCCCATTTTCGCGCCAAACAGTCCAGCCAGATTGGCTGCAATCACGATTACGGCGCCAACAGACATATCTGTAAAATCACAGGCAAAGACAAAAGCCAGCCCCCATGCGACAAAAGACGGGATAATGGCATGAGAAATCAATGCTGATATATTACTAACTGTCAGAAATTTTCCGCCGAAGCACAGGTTAAATATTGCGCACATTGTGGCTATAGCGAGAACAATCAACGGAATGATTAATCTTTGCTGCGTGCTTTTGCCGCACCTTTTCTCAGTATTTTCTTTCACTTGGTTCACCACGCTTTTCTAGTAATCTCGGATTTGGGGTTGCGGCACCTTAGACCGGGTACAGCAACCCCGTAATTTAGCAGAGCTTATTTTGCTGTTACTTCATCCATACTGTAGTTCTTTATAAAATCTGTAAATGTCTGATAGGCGACATCTTTTCCCGTGAATTTTTTCAGAGCATCTACTGACATGGGATGACCCTGAAGGAATGCTGTCGAATACTGACCAGCGTTCTGCGCTGTAATTTCAAACGGAACATTAGTACCGAAATAGGGTGCGGTTCCGGAAGAATCTTTGATGATATTTCCGTTTAGGTAGTTATCCAGTAATAGTGCGGCAAGTGTTGTAACAATCTTTGATCCGCCGTCACCGTAGGCAATAGTGCCGTTCTCGATATAGGGGATGCATTCTTTGGTTGTATCCGAGCAATAAACAGGAGTTTTTTTGTTATGATTGGTGAGCGCCGTAATTGCGCCAATGGCGAAGTCACCCGTAAGCGCATAGAAAGCCTCCGCATCTGGATTTGCTGAAATTAGATCATCGCTCTTTGTCGCGGCGTCAGAGGGTGAATCGCAGCGGCCTGTGGCAAGAACCTTGCCTCCGCCCTGCTTGAACGCTTCCGTAAAGCCTTTTACCCTTGCGTCGTGAACCGGATCTCCTACCGCTCCACCAAGAACAAGCGCGGATTTTATACCGTTTGAAAGCATTTTCTTTGCTACATTCTGACCGGCGGAGGTATTATCTGTTCCTACACTTCCAACATAATACGTGTTCTTGTTCAGGTTAGAAATTACGTCTTTATCAGTCGGTATCTGGTCAAAAAAGACAAAAGGAATTTTTGCCTGATTGCATGTTGATGAAAACGAATTGTACAGAGTCGGTACTGATCCGAATATCATAATTCCATTGGTACCGGAGGAGGCCATGTTTTGAATATTGCTGGCCTGCGTGTCCGCAGTGAAATTGTCATTGTAAACTTTGAACGTATTACCGACGGATTCGTTGACATATTGCGCTTCTGCAGCAATGATATCTAGCGCGTTGACGCCCTGTCCCCAAATGTTTCCGCTGACCGTATAACCGCCTGCTTTGGTTGTTTCTTGGGCAGCCGATGGACTAACCGCATTATCTGTGCTTTTCACGGTTTTTCCGGAAGATGCGCAGCCTACGAAAAACGCTGTCATTAATGAGCAGGCAAGGACACTGCACATTAGTTTTTTGCTAAGCTTTTTCATTTCTTTACCTCCATAAAATTACTTGTTTTTTAAATCCGCTGGTGTTATTTGAACTTTGCTGATTTGCGTCAGACGTTTCCAAATAATGGTTCCAAACGTCGCGCGTCCTTATTTATACACCTTCTCTTTTCTTGATTTTCACCTAACCTTGAAAGTTAATTTCCACTGTTATCAACCTATCACAACTTGTAAAACAAGCATTAGGACCTTGGTCGCAATTGTTTAATAAATTTTTAGGACACACGTCATACTTTTGTTAAATTTCAACAAGGAAGAGGCTTCAAAATGGAACTAATAGACGACCGCAGTAAAATTAATTATTTTATTCGAAAATTCCAGATCAGTGATTATTTTCGTCCGGACTATTTTCCAGATTATGTAAGATACATGAACCTCGTCAAGTTTTCCAAATGCGAATATATCTATCGTCAAAAGGAGAATATTCAGAATATTTACTTTTTTGTTGAAGGTAACATTCAGGTTTGCACGGTATTAAGCAACGGGAAAAGACAATCGCTCTATTCCTATACGGATTTCGGCATATTGGGGGATCTTGAGCTGTTTAACAAGTCAAATCCCTTTACAACTATTCAGGCTGCCACTGATTCTTATTGCATCGCTCTTCCGCTTGCCTATACCAGACAACTCATTTTTGACGATCCAATTTTTCTAAGACGAATGGCGGAGCTTTTAGCACAGAAACTTTATTATGCCTCAAGCAATTTTTCACTGAACATCTACTATTCACTGGTAAATCGGCTCTGTGCCTATATCTATTCATCCGCTGTAAAGATGAGAGTCAACGGGATGGAAGAGTTTATCTTTCAGAAGGGGCTATCTGAAACGGCTGAAATACTCGGTACAAGTTACAGGCATTTACAACGTACTTTAAAAACGCTTAAAGAAAAAGAGATTCTTGCGAAAATTCCTGATGGCTATAAAATCATCAATGTCAGCGAACTGATGCGTCTTTCATCGGATGAGTATATGTAGGCAGGAAGCACAACGACGAGACAATAAGGCTAAATATGCGAAATGACAACCGGGCCTTATGCCCGATTGTCATTTCGCATCATATTCTTTTTATTCAGAGGCTAGCCGCAGTATGGATTGGACGTCCTGCTGATATAAGCGTCTGAAGTTGCCTCCGATGAAACCGCCCTCCAAGCCCACTGCCCTTGTGGCCAGCAGTTCCACGTCCACCTGTTGGAACCCGGCCTCCCGCAGTGTCACGGGCAGGCCCACAGAACGGATGAATTTCTGGAACTCTATGATTCCGTTTTGCGCCATCCGTCCCGGAATACTGCTTTCAGGTACTTTCCATACCTGTAAAGCAAACTTGGCGATAGCACTCTCCTCTTCAGTCATCATGTATTTACACCAGGCAATCATCAGGATGCCCAAGGCCACACCGTGGGCTATCCCGAACTGGGTTGTCAGCACATGGGACAGAGCGTGACAGGCAAAGTCCCCTTCAAGCCCGAGCATATTGCTGTGCGCCACAGTGGCCGTCCACATCAGTTGGCTGCGGGCATTATAGCTTTCGGGCTGGGACAGAGCCTTGGGCAGTTCAATTACCACCGTGCGCATAACCCCGGTGCACAGCAAATCCCGCAGGGTACTGGACTGTTCCTTATGAAAGTATCGCTCAAATGCATGAGAAAACATATCCACTGACCCCGCAGACGTCTGATATGGGGGCACGGTATAGGTCAGTTCAGGATTCATCAGGGCAAACTTTGGATAGGTCAGCTGATTTGTCATGGACAGCTTTCGGCCAAGTTCTGTGTTGTGGATAACGGACACGCAATTGGCCTCACTGGCCGTGGCCGCGATGGTAAGGACCACCCCTATGGAAAGGGCGTCGGAAACAAACCCCGTTCCCTGATACAGATCCCACAGCGCACCGTCATAACGCGCCCCAACGCTGATGGCCTTGGCGGTGTCGATAACACTGCCCCCGCCCACGGCAATGAGCAGGTCAATACCCTCTGCCCGTGCCAAGCAGCAGCCCTCCTCCGCTTTGGTCAGGGTAGGGTTTTCCTCTATTCCGCCAAATTCAGTAACCCATATTCCCTTGGCGGTCAATTGGGCGGCTATGTCTGGCAACAGGCCGCTGAGTTTCACCCGCTGGCTGCCATACAAAAGCATGGCACGGGTACCATACTTAATGGCATATTCACCGATACGTCTCTGGACGTCCCTACCGAACACCACTTTTGTAGGGAACGAAAATTCAAAATCCTTCATTGATACCTTCCTTTTAATCTGCTTTCTTATTGCAGCACACCTCGGCGCTTAAACAGACCTACCAGCAAAAACGCTGTCAGTGCCATTGCTGCGGCCATCGAATACATGGTCCCAAAACCTGCGCTTGAAATTGCCCATCCGAATACCATCCCGCCTATTCCAAATCCCAAGTCCTGAAAAACGAAAAGAATGCTGCTGCCCATTCCTCGCTCATGCTCCGGCAAAGTCCGAATTACCAGATAATTAAGCACAGGATTAGCGATTCCTGACAGCAACCCATAGGCCACTGACAACAGGAGATAAACCCACTGGGAATTTATCCACCCAGCAAGCAGGGTGACGGCCATAAGAAGTATGCAAACCGTGCCTATAGTGCAGGGCACTCCAAGGCGCTCGGTAATTTTCGCCGACATACTGTTTGCAGGCATCATAAATAACGCGGCGAACAGGAAGAAGAAACCTCCAAGGGAATATCCTCGTTCCTTAGCCAGCAGCAAGGCATAATTGTTCACTGATGACAAAGCTACGGAAATCAAAAACATCAGCACTCCTATTGGCAATACTGCCGTCTTCATATAACCGTAATCCGCCTTTTCCACCGTCTGCTGTACTCCGAATCTGTGCCCTTCAAATCGGCAGAAAAAAGCCAGCACCGCACCCACAGCCAAAATTACGGCAGTCACGTCAAAAAGCAGGTCAAAGCCGCCTGCCTTATTCAAACCAAGCCCGATATAGGCGGAAACGGCTCCAGCCAGTGCCAGACTGACCCAAAACCAGCCCACCCCCCGACTGGCCGACTCCGGAGGTACCACATCAACGCTGGCCGCAGCAGCGGCAGTGTTGACCGCAGCAAAGCCCATCCCGTGCAAACCACGCAGTAGGAACAGTGCCGGGATGACCGCGGTCGAACCAAACAGAAATGTGCTTATACTAAAAATCAGGCATCCTAAGACCATAACCAGCCGTCGGCTGTGGTGATCTGCCAGATAGCCGCTGCCTAGTCTGCCAACAACTGCAAAAATGGCGTATGCCAGCGACAGCGTTCCGGCAACTTCTGCACCAACATAGAGGGCTACGGTGTTAATGAGAATATTCTGCCCCAAGGTGCCGCAAAGGGACACCAGCCAAATCAGAAGGAACCATCGGTTGAACACACTCCCGTTCCACGCCTTCCTGCTCATAATAAAGTCCGGAGCGTGCAAGCACCCATCAACATGCATTTGGATGAGAAAATCTGAATTCCGTTGCTCTGCCCAGAGAACTGTGCATAATCGGGCCAAATCCGTTTGCTCATCTCTAATCTCCTTGTTGCGTTTACATCATGGCAACCGTAGTTCTGCCTACCTATTTTATTAAGCAATTTTGGTGCCAAATGGAACCAATAGCAAATCGCGCTTTTCCGGCGGGTTGAATGTAAAAAATCGGCCTTTTCCCCTTGTGCAACGGATAAGCCTGTTGCGTGCTTGCAACAGGCTTGCAATATTGTAATTTTCATTCTCTCCATTGTGCCAACTGGATTACCGTTCATGATCGGCTACCATCTGGCCCTTGAAGTGAACTTTTCCTGTTTTGGTACAACCCTTGACGCTGGCACTACATTCACAGCAGAAACTGGGGCAGTGTAATCTATCGTCTATCGTATCAAACCTTACTATGGAGTAAGATCAGGCTTTCACATCTTCTGCTGCAACTTTCAGTTGTTTAAGTATAGATCAACGCTTAAAGTCCATGAGTGAGAAATAGACAAGGATTTCGCGGAAAGGCTCACAGACAAGTCCATGTTAAACCGTATATGCGATTTGCGCAATTGCGATTTATCAATAGTCAGTGACCCAAAAACGCGTAGTGAAATTGCTGAAGCGTGGCGCGAAGTGTCTTTGGAGAAAAAGCTCAGTGATGAAGAACAAGCCGTGATAGATGAATCTTATTTACTATTAACTTGTAATGCTGGGTAATTGTGGTATTATTAAGGAAAAAAGGAGCTGATTTCATGAACAAAAACGAAATAAAAGGCTTTGCTAAAGGAGTAATGGCTTCTGCATTAACCATAGCTTTAATTGGCACAGCATCCGCGGTGGTTGGTAGCCAATCCATAACAGCTGCGTACAACAACATTAAAATTGTTGTAGATGGATCGGCGATTACGCCAAAAGATGCTAGCGGTAATACGGTAGAGCCATTTGTTTACAACGGAACAACTTATCTACCTGTTAGGGCAATTGCAACCGCCTTAGGCAAAGAAGTTACCTGGGACTCGAGTGCAAATACTGTTTATTTGGGTACGGTGCCAAGCGGCACGACCATAAGCAACTCCGTACCCGGCTCAAGCTCCAACCGAGGGTCTGGAACTATAGGTGATTATATAGTGTCCATAGACAGCGCGTCACTTTCCACAGATTCCGTAGGTAATTCCGTAGCCATTATAACATATTCTTGGACTAATAATTCGAGCCAGGATACAATGTTCAATTTGGCGTTCAATAGGAGCGTACTTCAAAACGGAGTAGGACTTTCTTGGAATACCTCAGCGAGCAAAAATTATACTTGTAATAATGTGTGGACAACCTTAGCACCGGGTGCAACAGATAAAGTTCAAGAAGCTTATACGCTAAAGAATACAGTTGATTCAATAACAGTGGAACTGTCTGATCGTGCCAATAATACGGATAAGTCCACATTCAAAAAAGTTTTGAGCATTAATTAGCAATAAAAACATAATGATTAAAGCGTCCGCCATTGACGGACGCTTTTTCACGCCCGAAATGAGGTGAGCGAATGGCGGCTAAATATGCCGGTTCTATAAGAATAAACACAAAAATCGACACAGAGGGAGCACAATCAGGGTTGTCAACATTATTGAGTAGCCTTAAACACTTTGCGCAGCGATGGGTGCTGCATTTGTCGTAAAAGCGATAATTGATTTTGACTAGTCATGCATTGATTTAAACAAAAGCATTGGGAAAAAGAGCATTTTCAAGTGTTACCACACGCTTTCACTAACATGGCTAAATAGTTCAACAATCTGGTTTTGGTGAGACCTTCTGTCCAAGCAAAAAAGATTCATAAAGATCACCTCAAAGAACTCTATGCTTCTTTTCTGGAAATAGGAAAATTATTAAAAAATCAAGAAAGGACATTGCTAATGAACGAGTTGGTTTTTAGCCTCGATGAGGCAAAAGCCGCTGATTGCTAGAGAGGACAAAGAACTCGGTTATGCTTTCTTTTGTCCACGTTGCAAGACTTTTGATTGTAGTGGCGGACTTCTAGATCGCTGTCGTAATTGTGGACAGTTGATATACTACAAAGCACCACGCACAGAATGTCACGGCAAAGTAAATTGGGTGGCTGTTGTATCACATAACTTGACTTTTTCAAAAAAGGGCAAAAAAAGACCGTCTCGAAAGACGATGCCACTCATTTTTATGAAATACTTTTTAATTTTATTCTTACATCGACTTGGAATTTGCTTTTAGGGCTTCATTCTAGCTTGGACCGATGAATGCAAAATATTAAGGGCTTTCAACTGATACGACT
>QFZN01009170.1_pt1 | contig 27719 bp, 24 predicted proteins | sample 1740101 | NCBI WGS metagenome assembly QFZN01 (sample SAMN09210849, study PRJNA391713) | Ciliate metagenome, whole genome shotgun sequencing project. | isolation source: combination of 50 Heterometopus sp. ciliate cells from an enrichment culture... | host: Heterometopus sp. ...
AAAAAAGCTGGAAATCTGAATATTTTTGATATGCAAATGTATAAGATAATTATATGCCGTCGATAATATGTATAATTCATCACAGCAAGGCGGCTTCGTGGAATTGACCAACGAATGATTTATTCTTCAGCTTGGATAATTCACAACAGTGATATTAGTAATTTTTTGAAACTGAACCGCCTTAATGTGAAATACATAAAGGCGGTTCAGTTTATATGAAACAGCATCTGAAAATATGGGAAATATCTCTTCTCTTCGCACTGTGCGTAACTCTTTGCACAGGATTATACGCAAAAGCGGCACAGAACCAACTTGCAGGCGAACTTATTCGGCTGCATGTCATAGCAAATTCGGACAGTGACAGCGATCAGAACGCAAAGCTGAAGGTACGTGACAATGTACTAGCTATACTAACACCGCAGCTCGAAGGAGTCCGAAATTTAGATGAAGCTGAAGCAGTAATTGACAAGACAATTCCCCAGCTAAGTGAAGCTGCAGTCCAAAGTCTGCAGGAATCAGGCAAATACTACAAGGCCGACGCAAAGCTCTGTGTTGAAAGCTACCCCACCCGCAATTATGACGGCTTCTCCCTCCCTGCCGGCGATTACGTTTCACTCCAAATTATTCTCGGCGAGGGCAAAGGGCAGAACTGGTGGTGCGTCGTTTTTCCGCCGCTTTGCATGGCTTCCGTTGAGGACGAAGACACTTTCTCCGCACTTCCGAAAGACAGTGAGCAATTGATAACCTCTGACGGAACCGGATATAAGCTGAAATTCCGCGTCATTGAATTGTACGGAGAAATAAAGCAAGCACTGTCTTGACATGCCTTTCGAAAAATGTTAAAATAAAACATTCTCCGTGGGGGAGTAGTCAGCGCTTCGGCGTTTCAAGTCAACATACATGGCAGATTCTCTGCCTGGCTTGCATTAAATGACCAGACTCATGGATAGGCTCTGCCTGTCCATGAGTCTTTTTATTACATTTTGAGTTTATATCAAAATATGGAGGTACATTAATGAAGTACTATTGCAGCGAGATTGACGAAGTTTTAAACGAAGTCGAGAGCTCGCATGGAGGCCTGTCCTCTAACGATGCCGAAAAGCGGCTTGCTGAAAACGGAAAAAATAAGCTCGACGAAGGTAAAAAAGACTCCTTGTTAAAACGATTTCTGAAGCAAATGGCTGACCCGATGATAATAATTCTGATTATTGCGGCGATCATATCCGGTGTCACCTCCTCATATTCCCATGAAGGTCTTGCCGATGTTTTCATCATAATGTTTGTTGTAATAGTCAATGCAATTCTTGGTGTTTATCAAGAGAGTAAAGCTGAAAAAGCCCTTGAAGCTCTGCAGCAAATGGCGGCTGCAACGACTAAAGTTCTCCGCGATGGAGAAATAAATGTAGTTAAAAGTGAAGATGTCGTAATAGGCGACATTATGGTTCTCGAAGCAGGTGACGCGATTCCGGCCGACGGACGCATAATCGAGTCCAAGAGCATGAAGATCGAAGAAGCCGCGCTTACGGGCGAAAGTGTCCCTGTCGACAAGGTTATTGGCATGCTCAGCCTTGCAAGCAGCAAGGACATTACACTCGGTGATCGAAAAAACATGGTCTATATGGGAAGCACCGTTGTTTACGGGCGCGGAGCCGCCGTAATCACAGGCACCGGTATGAACACCGAAATGGGCAAGATTGCTGACGCACTCAGCAACGCAAAGCAGGGGCTCACACCCTTACAAAAAAAGCTTGCTCAGCTCAGCAAAATACTTTCGGTTCTTGTTGTCGGAATCTGTGCAGTCATTTTTGCCGCCAGCCTCATTCGTGCGGGAAGTCTTGCCGAGGATGTGGTTCTTAGCAGCTTTATGATAGCCGTTAGTCTTGCTGTTGCCGCAATTCCGGAGGGTCTTGTTGCGGTGGTGACAATCGTTCTGTCTATCGGCGTTACCAATATGAGTAAGAAAAACGCTATAATCCGAAAGCTAACCGCCGTTGAAACACTCGGCTGTGCACAGATTATCTGCTCCGATAAAACAGGCACCCTGACACAAAACAAAATGACTGTTGTCGAGCACTTCGGCGAAAACGAAGAACTTCTGGCCGCCTCGATGGCATTGTGCTGTGACGCGCAGCTTTTAAGTGACGGAACCGTTAAGGGTGAACCAACAGAAAACGCTCTTGTCTACTGGGCCAAATCGCTTGATTTACCAAAATACGAGCTGTTCGAAAAAGCTCCAAGGATTGGCGAAGCACCCTTTGACAGCGTACGCAAAATGATGACCACCGTTCACAAAACAGAGCTAGGAATAGTTCAATACACAAAAGGCGCACCGGACGAGGTTCTCCGCGTCTGCACAGCATACTTAAAAAACGGCAAGGCAGTAATTTTGACAGAGGATACCAGAGCCGAAATCCTCGCGGCAAATAAAGCGATGGCCGGCAAGGCTCTACGTGTTCTTGCCTCCGCGCAGAAGGTGTATGCCGTCGAGCCTGAAAGCTATGATCCAAGCGCTTTGGAATACGACCTTTGCTTCATAGGTTTAGTGGGTATGATTGACCCTGTTCGCCCTGAGGTTAAGGCTGCCATAGAGCAATGCCGCAGCGCCGGAATCCGTCCAATCATGATTACGGGCGACCATATTGATACAGCAAGCGCAATTGCGAGAGAACTCGGTATTCTTTTGGAAGGTGATGTCGCCGTATCCGGTTCCGATGTATCCGAAATGGACGATGCCGAGTTTGAGCTTCGCTTCCGTGACATATCCGTTTATGCGCGCGTACAGCCCGAACACAAGGTTCGTATCGTTAACGCATGGCGTAAGGCAGGCTACATTACCGCAATGACCGGCGACGGTGTAAATGACGCGCCCAGCATAAAAAGCGCGGACATTGGCGTCGGAATGGGCATTACCGGAACCGATGTCACCAAAAATGTGGCGGACATGGTTTTAGCCGATGATAACTTTGCAACCATTGTCGGCGCTGTCAGTGAAGGCCGCAGAATATATGACAACATACGTAAGGCAATTCAGTTCCTGCTAAGCTCAAACATGAGCGAAGTGTTGAGTATTTTCTTTGCAACGCTTCTGGGCTTTATCATATTAAAGCCTGTTCATCTTCTATGGATTAACCTTGTTACTGACTGCTTCCCTGCTCTTGCACTCGGACTTGAAAGCTCAGAGCCGGGTATTATGTGCCGTAAGCCCCGTTCTTCAAGCGACGGTGTTTTTGCTGGCGGCGTCGGAATTGACGTTGCTTATCAGGGCTTTGCCATTACTGTTCTCACAATTGCCGCATATTTCATCGGGCACTTCATCGAAAACGGTGTCTGGGAGATCGCAAACAGCTCGGACGGAACAACGATGGCTTTCCTCACAATGTCCATGGCGGAAATTTTCCATAGCTTCAATATGCGCTCACAGCGCAAAAGCCTGTTCAACCTCAACACACACAACAAGGCACTTATCTTAGCCGCAATCGCAAGCCTTGCCTTTACAACTATTATTCTATATGTTCCTTTCCTTAGCACTGCCTTTGGATTTGAATATATCAGCTTTAAAGAGTATTCCATCGCTCTCGGACTCGCCTTCTGCATCATCCCGATTGTCGAGTTTGTCAAGCTCTGTCAGCGCAGATTTGGCAAAATCAAGTATTAAACAACACCATATGCCCATCGGGAAAAACTCCGGTGGGCATTTTTATCTGTTGACTTATTGGTAAAATGTGATATTATTATGATATCATTATGAAATGTGATTTTGAAATAACCACATTTTTATGGAGGTAATATTATGTCTGATACGAAATTGTTCTCGGAAGAAAAAAAGCTTGAGGCTGCTAACGGAATGGGTATGCTCATTCTGAATACGCTCGTTATCCTCGCGAGTATTTTCGGCTTCATTATGGGTATTGCACGTGCCGCAAGCGGAAGCGGATTTGGGATAGCACTCGCCGTTATAGGAGGTATCTTAGGCTTTTTAGTCTGTCCTATTCTCTATGCGGGGTTAAAGGTCTTAAAGCCGAATGAGGCGCTGGTTCTCACCCTTTTCGGTAAATATTATGGAACTCTTGATGGCGCAGGCTTCTATTATGTAAACCCCTTTGTTTCGGCAATTAATCCCACCAAAATGTCGGCTACTGAAACCGCTCAGAAGCAAAAGAGTAAAACCGACGGTGCGGAAAAGTCCACAGACACTGCCTCCGGAAAGGCCGTTTCATTAAAGGTTATGACGCTTAACAATGACCGTCAGAAGGTAAACGACAAGCTTGGCAACCCCATTGAAATCGGCGTTGTAGTAATATGGCGCGTCGTAAATGCGTCAAAAGCGGTTTTCAATGTTGACAACTACATAGAGTTTCTCTCCATTCAGGCAGACAGTTCTTTGCGCAATATAGTTCGCCTATATCCTTATGACATCTGGAAAGATGATGAATCGGCAGATGAAATGTCACTTCGCGGAAGCAGTCAGGAGGTTGCACAAAAGCTAAAGGAGGAGCTTCAGACGAAGGTTCTGGATGCCGGACTTGAAATCGTTGAAACTCGAATCACCCATCTCGCCTACTCTCCCGAAATTGCCGCAGCTATGCTCCAGCGTCAACAGGCCAGCGCAATAATTGACGCGCGCAAGCTCATTGTTGAAGGCGCAGTCGGAATGGTTCAAATGGCACTTAAGCAGCTCAGCGAAAACGATATAGTGAATCTTGATGATGAGCGTAAAGCCGCAATGGTCTCCAATCTTTTGGTTGTGCTCTGCGGAAGCAAAGAAGCACAGCCGATAGTCAACAGCGGTTCTATCTATTAAGCTTATGGAAAAGAACGATAAGGCAAAAAAGCAGGTACCGCTGCGGCTTTCTCCCGAACTCTATGAAAAGCTTGCGGCCTGGGCCGAGGATGATTTTCGCTCCGTCAATGGACAGATTGAATATCTTTTGTCTGAGTGCGTTAAAAAGCGTTATGGTAAGAATGCCATTCGCGATGAATCCACAGAAGAATAGCAAAAAGCGCCGAAACCTTTTAAACAGGTTCGGCGCTTTACTGTTAATCAATCCTGCAAGGACTAAGAATTCTGCTTATCCAGTACCGCCTGGGCTTTGCTTGAGTCGGCTGAAACAATGTAGAAAACATATAGTCCGTTTTGTACAACAATCGCGTCATCAAGCTTCGGCATCTCGGCAGGAGCATATGATTCATAGGTCTCTCTCTGGGACTTCACTCTTGCTGCCGCGGCCGTCTTAACTCTCGCGGCGGCATCCTCGCTGGAGCATTTGAAAAGCCCGATTTCCTCTGTTGTAGCCTGTGTCGAGCAAAGCACCTTGCTGTCCGTAACATCTGATTCATCAAAGCCGTATTGCGATGCTGCAATTTTTATATCAACAGGACTCAAAATGTCCGAAAACGCACCACTTGCCTCAAGCTGCGATGACAGGGCTTCCAGATCATAATTTACTGTCTTGGCCTTTTGAGAACAGCCTGTAAAAATCCCGACAATCATGCAGGTTGCCAAAAAAATCAATCCTATCTTTTTCATCGCCAAAGCCCCTTTTATATGTAATGAGTTCTTATATAGTTAAGCCAAACTTTATATTCCGGCGCCGCAAAGTGTACGCCGTCGCTCGTTACGCTTGAGGGCAAGAATCCGTCCGACCCGGCAAGTGCAGAAACAAGGTCAAGATAATAGCAGCCTTTTTCGGCAGCAAGCTGACGAAGTGCAGTATTATATTGGTTTATTCGAGTCATGTTAAAAATATCGCTGCTTGCGGACTTCACGGCACTGACCGGAGTTAACCCCATTATGTAAACATTGCAATTGGGCTGAGCCGCAATTATTTTGTCAAGCATCTTTCCATATTGGTCTATGAAGGTATCGATGTTAGAGCCTATTTCATTAATTCCCAAAAGTATGTATATCTTACCGTATGGCTTTTGTATCAGACCGTCAACAAGAGTTCCGGGATTACCGTTATTAAGCTTGATGCATTCCTTAGTGTCCGCTCCGATTACAGTCATACTTGTAGCCGCATAATAGTCGCAGGTGGTAAGCCCTGAAAACAGTCTAAATCCGTCCATAAGAGAGTTACCCATAAAAGCGGCATCAGAAAAATAGTCGTCAGTCGCGGCTGTGCGCTCAGGGACGTCCGGTCCTGCCGGTTTTGCAGCTTCCGGAGACGGTGAAGCAGAAACAGGCGCCTGTGATTCAGCGGAGGGTTCAATCGTAACCTCACTTGTCGACGAAGCGCCGGGCGACGGTTCATCGGACGCTTTCACTCCGATATTAAGTTGTGTACATGAACTTTGCGCCAAAATTGAAAGAACAAAAAATGCAAATATTGCATTTTTTAAAACATGTCTTTTTATATAAAATGAGGTCACAGCTTTAAAATGCTCCTTTAAGCAAACATCATATTATGTCTACCAGTTAAGTTATTTTTATTATAGATAAACCCCTCTGAATATGCAAGGATTTTTTTGCTTTTTTTCAACTTTTTTACCCACAAATTTTCTTTACTAAGATAGTTGTAGCTTTATGTGTATTTTTGTCTAATAGCAGAAACACATGTGACAAATAGTTACATTTAAGTACTGTTTTTTTGCCGCATAGTTATTATAATATTAGAGAATGCGGAAACAATTGACCCCTTTGGTGTTTAATGATATAATTTTTCAAATAACTATTTAATTTCGCAACTATTTGGCATAACGAGGTTTTTACTATGTGGATATCTGATAACTGGACAGACTATGAGCTTATCGATTGCTCAAACGGTCAAAAACTTGAGCGCTGGGGCAATCAAATTCTTGTTCGTCCCGACCCTCAGGCAATTTGGAATACTGCGCGGACAAATCCCGCATGGAATAAACCCTCGGCAAAGTATAGCCGCAGTTCGGACGGCGGCGGTCACTGGGAAAAAAGCGATGTGCCGGAAAGCTGGCAGGTACACTTTCGAGAGCTCACCTTCAACGTTAAACCCATGAACTTTAAGCACACGGGAATTTTTCCCGAGCAGGCAACAAACTGGGATTTTGCGATGAGCAAAATAAGCAAGGCCGGACGGCCTATAAGCGTATTAAATCTCTTTGCCTACACAGGCGGCGCAACAATTGCGTGTGCCAAGGCGGGTGCTTCCGTATGTCATGTTGACGCTGCAAAGGGCATGGTTTCCTGGGCAAAGGAAAACGCTGTTTCCTCCGGTATTGAAAACACATCAATCCGCTGGATTGTTGACGACTGTGCTAAATTCGTCGAGCGTGAAATACGACGCGGGAAAAAATATGACGCGATTATTATGGACCCTCCTTCCTACGGACGCGGCCCTGGAGGCGAAATCTGGAAGCTGGAAGATAATCTCTGGGATTTTGTTTCCCTAAGCGCAGGAGTTCTGTCCGATGACCCGCTTTTTGTCATCATAAACTCATATACTACCGGCCTTTCTCCCTCCGTACTCACCTACATCTCCGAAAGTATCTTTGCAAAAAAATTCGGCGGCAAAAGCGAAAGTCAGGAGCTTGGTCTTCCGGTTTCTGAAAGCGGGCTCATTTTGCCCTGTGGAGCGGCATGCCGCTGGCAGTCTTGGAGTAACACATTATGAAACCTATCATTCAGGTAAAAGACGTTCGATTCAGATACGAGGGTGAGGATGACCTCCCCCCTGTTTTGGATGGAACAACTCTGGAAATAAACGAAGGCAGTTTCGTTGTCATTCTCGGTCATAACGGCTCTGGAAAATCTACCTTGGCAAAGCACTTAAACGGTATTCTTGTGCCGAGCGAGGGCTGTGTTCTGGTTGACGGAATGGACACTCGCGATGAATCAAAAATTCTAGATATCAGGCGTACTGTCGGCATGGTCTTTCAGAATCCGGACAACCAGATGGTTGCCTCCGTTGTGGAGGACGATGTTGCCTTTGCTCCCGAAAATCTTGGCGTTCCGTCGGACGAAATTCGAATCCGCGTTGACGAAGCACTGAAGCTTGTGGATATGTATGAATATCGCCTGCACGCTCCGCATCTTCTCTCCGGCGGTCAAAAACAGCGCGTTGCGATAGCCGGCGTCATCGCCATGCGTCCGCGCTGTATTGTACTAGATGAGCCGACAGCGATGCTGGACCCCGCGGGGCGGCATGAGGTCATTGACACAATTAAGCGTCTTTGCCGTGAAAACGGAATAACAATAGTCCTTATTACCCATCACATGAACGAGGCTATAGATGCCGACCGTGTTTTCGTCATGTCAGGCGGTAAGGTTGTGAGTGAGGGTACTCCCGAAGAGGTTTTCTCAAATGTTGAAACCTTGAAGGCCGAGGGTCTGACAGTTCCCGATACAACAGAACTTCTATGGCAGCTTAATCATCAGGGCTTTCACTTCCCTGTCGGAATTCTTTCAATCGAGAACTGCGCGCAGGCAATCGCCGCCGCTTTATAGAAATACTCAAGGTCGTTTTTGAATCGGCCTTCTCCGAAATTGAGGAACACTAATAATGCCAACCATAAAAGCAGAAGCGCTGACGCACATTTACAGCATGGGCAGTCCCTTTGAAAGCGTCGCACTCGAAAATGTTAATATTGAGATCGTTCAAGGGGAATTTGTTGGATTAATCGGACATACCGGCTCGGGAAAGTCCACCTTTGTTCAGCATTTGAACGGTCTGTTGCTCCCTACCGGCGGAAAAATTCTAATGGACGGGCTGGATATCAATTCCTCCAAAAAGCTGAGACATGACACGCGTTTTAAGGTAGGGCTTGTCTTTCAATACCCCGAATACCAATTGTTTGAGGAATCCGTTTACAGGGACATTGCCTTCGGTCCGCACAACATGAAGCTTTCAAAATTGGAAATTGATGAACGTGTCCGCGAGGCGGCTGGTTTCGTCGGTGTTCCCGATTCTCTTTTTGAAAAGTCGCCGTTGGAGCTCTCCGGCGGGCAGAAACGCCGTGTGGCAATTGCCGGAGTAATCGCCATGCGCCCGAAAATTCTCGTTTTGGACGAGCCGACTGCTGGTCTTGATCCCGAAGGCTGTGCAAGCATTCTCAAAAACATCTCCGATTACCGTGAGGCAACCGGCGCAACCATAATTCTCGTTTCGCACAGCATGGAGGACATTGCCCGAATTGCTGAAAGACTGATTGTTTTTGACAGCGGTCACGCGGTTATGGATGGCCGCCCGGAGAATGTTTTTTCGCAGTCTGAAAGACTTCGCAGTATCGGACTTGACGTGCCGATTGTAACCGATATTGCTTTGCGCCTGCGTGAGCTTAAAATAAATGTTCCCGGTTGCTGTTACACCGTTGAGCAACTACGCGACGCGGTTCTCTCTTTGAAAAAGGGAGGCCTCTCATGCTGAAAGACATCACTTTGGGGCAATACTTTCCCGGAAACAGTTTTATTCACAGGTTAGACCCGCGCACAAAACTTGTTTTCACCATTGTATATATTGCCGCACTGTTCGTTGCAAAAACATATGTCACCTACGGTATACTTTTTCTTTTTCTCGTTTTTTCGGTTGCCATTTCGAAAATCAAGCCCTCCGCAATGCTCAGAGGCTTGAAGCCGCTCACGGTTATCATTGTTTTTACGGCTGTTTTGAATCTCTTCTACACAAAGGGCGGAAATACCCTGATCAGTTACGGAATCATAACGATAACGACCGAGGGCGTAAAAATTGCTGTCTATATGGTGGTCAGAATAATGATGCTGATATCCGGCACCTTCCTTCTGACCTATACGACAACGCCGATGGCTCTCACTGACGGTATGGAAATCCTAATGAACCCTCTAAAGAAAATGCACGTTCCCGTGCATGAGTTTTCAATGATGATGAGTATTGCTCTCCGCTTTATACCTACCCTCATCGAGGAGGCGGACAAAATCACAAACGCGCAGAAAGCGCGAGGAGCGGACTTTGAAACGGGCAGCCTTGCCGACAGAGCAAAGGCACTCCTGCCACTTTTAGTTCCGCTTTTCGTCAGCGCGTTTCGCCGTGCGGACGAACTTGCAATTGCGATGGAGTCGCGCTGTTATCACGGGGGTGAAGGGCGAACTCGCATGAAAAAGCTGAGAATGGGGTGGTCAGATGTGCTGGCACTGGCTATTTCAGCTGTGCTTTTGGCCGGAGTAATCATTCTGGCGAGGTATGGCTTATGAGAAATATCGCGTTGCGTCTCACATACGACGGCACGAATTACCATGGCTGGCAGGTTCAGAAAAACGAAATTTCAGTTGCGGAAACACTGGAAAAGGCACTCACAAAAATCTGTGAGCAGCAAGTGAAAATCATCGGCTGTGGAAGAACTGATGCCGGAGTTCACGCTATACGCTATTGTGCAAATTTCAAGGCAGACTGCCGAATACCGATTGACAGGATTCCTCTGGCAATAAATTCACAGCTTCCGTTTGATATCGCTGTGACGGATGCAGTTGAAGCCCCTGAGGATTTTAATTCGATATTATCCTGCATACAAAAGGAATATATCTACAAAATCCACAATTTCCACATACGCGATCCCTTTCTGACAAGCCGCGCCTGCTTTTTTCCCGCTCCGCTTAATGTTGAGCGAATGAAAACGGCAGCAAAATTCTTTGAAGGCACGCACGATTTTCGTGCCGTGCGAAGTGTCGGAACTGAAACGAAGACAACGGTTCGAACTATCTACTGGTGCAATATTGAAAGCATCGGTGAAATAATTACCATGCGTGTATGTGCAAACGGGTTTCTTTACAACATGGTTCGCGCGATAATGGGAACTGTCGTTTATGCGGGACTGAATAAGCTTTCTCCCTCGGACATTCCCGCCCTTTTAGAGCGCGGTGACCGTCGGCTCACCGGCCCTACCATGCCTCCTCAAGGTCTCTATATGTCTAAGGTCTGGTATGATGGCCCTGTCGGTGAAATGATGATGAAATAGGCACTCTTATTTAATTAACAGATAATCTATTTATTTTTTTGAATACATGCTATAATATCTGATAAAAGTCACGAAGCGGATTAAACAGTCGCGTGGAGTTAATATATGGAGCCAGAAAAGCATTCAAAACAGAAGAATAAGACACGCGGCTTGTCAACCTTTATCGCAACGTTTCTGGTTGTGGTTTTAGCTGTTCTTGTCTTTTTATACCATGACAAGCTTTCTCCCTCCTCTCTCAGTGAAGCAACAGGCAACGCCACACAGGCTGTTTCAAACAGTGATCCGTTTACTTATGAAAACGGCTCCAAGCAGATGTTTACACTTATGGGTGACGACCTTGCAATTGCTTCCTCAACCGGCCTTCAGCTTCTGGACAGTCACGGAAAAACAATTTCCCGACAGATTTTTTCTATGACAAATCCCGCGGTCTGCGCAAGCGGCAATTTCAGCGCTTTTTATGATGTCGGCGGTAAATCTCTCCGCGTATACAAAGACGGGGATTACACCTCTCTGGACAGAGATAACGCAATTATTTCCGTATCCTTAAACAGCAGCGGCTATCTTGCCGTTACCGAGGAAGAACCCGGATATAAGGGCAGCGTGACCGTGTATGACAGCAAACTGAACTCCGTTTATAAGTGGTACTCGGGTTCCGGATATACACTTGATGCAGCCATATCTCCCGACAGTAATACACTTGCCGTGCTCTGTGTAGAAGCTTCCGGCAGCGTCATTCACCTTTTTCATTTGGACAGTGAGAAAGAAATAACATCCGTTAATGTACCGAATGAGCTTGCGTTCAGACTTTGCTTCAATAACGATGGAAAGTTTTGCACGCTTTCCGAGGATGCAGTTTATTTCTTCGCCTCTGACGGAAAAGAAATTTCGTCATACAGCTTTGAGCAAAACTATCTTGCAAATTACGAGCTTTCCGATGATTTCTGTGCCGTTGTTTTGAGTAAATATGTTTCCGGAAGCAATGTCTCGCTTTTAAGCTTTGCAAGTGACGGCAAAGTTTTGTCAACCGTTTCTTTGTCTGATGAGCCGGTAATGCTTTTTTCCCAAAAGCAAAAGCTCCTGGTTCTGGATTCTTCCAGTATTACTCTGTATTCCCGTGACCTGCACACACAAAAACAAAATCAAATTGTTCCAGGCTATATCTCCGCTGTTTTATTGTCAAAAGGCAATGTGCTTCTTCTTTCCTCTCATTACGGCGAAGAATACAAATTCAGTTGATTAATTTTTCCAGTAAATTGTATTTTGTTATTTGTGCAGAATAAATATAGTACGGGCGAAGTTTTGTGCCCGATTAACGAGAGGTAAACTATGAGATTCGTAATAGAGATATTTTTGCTTTTTGTTATCCTGCTGTGTACATGGAACGGATACAAAAAAGGTCTCGTATTGTGCATAGGAGGCATACTTGCAATAATAGTATCTCTGTATGTAGGTGATTTGCTTGGCGACACCTTCACTTCCGCGGTAACCCCTGTTGTTCACCCCTTTGTCAGCGGATACATGGACGGTACTGAAGGAAAAATCAACAGTACTCTGACCGACCTGCTGGGAAGCGGCTCTAATCTATCCGTCGAAGATGCGATCAAGGCAAATCCCGATATCAAAACTACGCTTTGTGAAAAAAGCTTTGAAAAAGTCGGTGTCTACTCCTCAACCGCTGAAGTAATGGCAGCTGAAGCTGTCAGTTCTTCGGATGAATCCGGCTCGACTCTGTCGGCTGCAATAATAAATGTAATGTGTAACAACTTTACATATTTTCTTATTTTCTTTATTTTCTTTGCTATATCGCTTATTATACTTACAGTTATGGGCAATATTCTAAATTTGAGTTTTAAAATTCCCGAAATGGATAAACTGAACGATGTCGGCGGCATCGTTGCAGGCGCCTTTACAGGCTTAATGTTTTGTATGATTATCGCATGGGCACTAAAATTCTCCGGTTTATTGTTTCCGGAGGAAGAACTAAAACATACGCTGTTAACAGCTCTGTTTCTAAAAATGCACATTCTATCTCACTGCCTCTCGATTTGATAATTAGGCAGCTTTGCAACAAAAAACTTATTCAAGGAGAATAAAATATGCAACCTTCACTTTGCTCCCGTTGTAAAAAGAACATGGCAGTTATATTTATATCAAAAATTGAAAACGGAGTAACAAAAAATGAGGGGCTGTGCCTTAAATGCGCCCGCGAGCTTCACATTAAACCCGTTGACGAAATTATGACCAAAATGGGCATTTCAGATGATGACCTCGATACCCTTACGAATGAAATGGCCGCCGCCATCGGTGGAGCGGATGGTCTTAAGGATATAGACAACATGGACCTTGAGGATGATGAAACCGGAAAGACTGCGACATTCCCCTATCTCAACCGACTTTTCGGAACTGATAACGGCTTGAGCCCTTTGAACTCCGCTTATCTTCAGCCACAAATTCCGCCCGAGAGCCACACTTCAAAAAGCGAGGCCAAGGAGCAGTCTACCCGCGGAAACAACAAGCTTAAATTTTTGAATAATTACTGCATAAATCTGACCGAGCGCGCCTGTGAGGGGCAGCTCGACAACATGATAGGCCGCGAAGAAGAGCTTGAACGTGTAATTCAGATTCTCAACCGCCGCCAAAAAAACAATCCCTGCCTGATCGGTGAGCCCGGCGTCGGAAAAACCGCAATCGCAGAGGGCCTCGCTCAGCGAATTGCCGACGGCAGAGTTCCCTATAAGCTCCGCGATAAAGAGGTTATGCTTCTTGATCTTACAGCTCTGGTTGCGGGAACCCAGTTCCGCGGTCAATTTGAAAGCCGCATGAAGGGTCTTATTGATGAAATCCGCAAAGAGGGCAATATTATTCTAGTTATTGACGAGGTTCATAACATCGTTGGAGCCGGAGACGCCGAAGGCAGCATGAACGCTGCTAACATCTTGAAACCCGCCCTCTCAAGAGGCGAAATTCAGGTTATCGGGGCAACCACCTTTACTGAATACCGCAAGCACATTGAAAAGGATTCAGCTTTGGAGAGAAGATTCCAGCCTGTAACCGTGGCAGAGCCTTCATTAAACGACAGCATTGCAATAATAAAGGGCATTGCTCATTATTACGAGGATTATCACGGTGTTAAAATTTCTGACGAAATGTGCAGAAAGGCCGTTATAATGTCCGAGCGCTATATCACGGACCGTTATCTTCCCGATAAGGCAATCGACCTTATTGATGAAGCGTGCTCTGACGTGAACTTAAAAAATCCCGCAATTGAGCGCATGGCATATATCGAAAAAGAGCTCTCCGATCTCGACCGGGAGCGCGAGCTTCTTCTTTCGGACACTGAAAACGACAGCTACGCGCGTCTTGCCGAAATTCGCAGTCTTTGTCTGCAGTTAAACGATGAGCAGGCTCTCCTTAAGTCGAAAGGAAAACCTGAACTCACAGATGATAATCTTGCGAGAGTTATCGAGCTATGGACGAAAATTCCCGCGAGCAGCATCCGTGAAGATGAGTTTGACAAACTTTCCGAACTGCACTCCCGCTTAAAAAGCCATATAATCGGTCAGGACGCCGCTATCGATACAGTTTGCGCCGCAATTAAACGCAGCCGTGTAGGGCTGGCTGCAAAGCATAAGCCTGTAAGCTTCATATTTGTCGGAAGCACGGGTGTCGGAAAAACCGAGCTTGTAAAGCGCCTTTCAGAAGACCTTTTCGACACTCCCGAGTCACTTATTCGTTTTGATATGTCCGAGTTTATGGAAAAGCACTCCGTTTCTCGAATTATCGGCTCACCTCCCGGTTATGTGGGCTATGACGAGGCCGGCCAGCTTACGGAGAAAATCCGACGCAAGCCTTATTCGGTTGTCCTGTTCGATGAAATTGAAAAAGCGCATCCTGATGTAATGAATGTGCTTCTCCAGATACTTGATGACGGCAGAATAACCGACGCGCAGGGCAGAACGGTAAACTTTGAGAACACTGTTGTCATAATGACAACCAACGCCGGCAGTGACAAGAAAGACGGAACAGTCGGCTTTGGCGGTACTGTGTTGGAGCAGGGCAAAGACAAGGCGATTAAGGCTTTGAAGGACTTCCTACGTCCCGAGTTTATTAACCGTGTTGATGAGATAGTCTACTTCAACCGCTTGAGTGAAGAGAATTTCCGTGAAATCGCAAAGCTCATGCTGGAAGAGCTTCAAACTGTAATGGCCGAAAAGGGTACCAAGCTCACCTATGATGATGCTCTGCTTGATTACCTCTCGAAAAAGAGCTATTCCCTCACCTATGGTGCAAGAAATCTGCGCCGACTGATTCAGAAAGAGATTGAAGATGCGGTAGCGTCTGAGATTGTTGATAACTGTCGCGGAAAGGTGTCTGCAATTTCTTTGACCGTCGAAGATGAAAAGCCAAAAATTACAGCAATCTGAGATACCCTCAGTTTTTGACAGACTTACAGAGTTCAAAGAAGTCCCGCAGGAGAGGAAGTGCCGCCTGTCTTCGTATATAGATACGGTAAGGCGGCATTGACGGAGCAAGCAAAAATCCTTATTTATTAACGACGTTAGCCATTATATTATTAATATACGGCTAAATCAGCCGCTGCGTTTATGACAAATTTTTATCTCTATCCGACTCAGCTTTTTGCGGTGTGGGACTTCTTTGATACTCTGAAAATCAACAGGCATGAGAATGTTTCAAAACATTCTCATGCCTGTTGATTTAATCTTTAGTTTGCTTTTTATGTCAAACAAGAATTGTCTATTTATAATAATCAAGAGCAGCCAAATCGGTAATAATCGCGCCACAGGCATTGCTGTTAAGCGCGTTGAAGCAGCCTGATGTGCCATCGGGAACCCTTACGATATAGGCAGGTTTGCTTTTCAGTGCTTCGTTTGCATCAAGCACCGCATTAAAGTATGCGTTTTCGCTGAGTGTCAGCGTCTGTCCCGAAAGAGAGCCTATGCTTCTAACCTTCGAGCCAACAAGTGACGCAAGTACAATAGTGTTTTTCAAATATACCGGAGATTGATTGATTTTCGTGTTGGCAGCATCATATGAAAGGCCACCCCACACGCAGTCAACATTGCCGGAATCAAGCTCAACAGTTGCTTTGGAAACATTGATTGGCAGGAACTTTACTTTCCAGCCAAGTTCGTCGCAGACTGCCTGTGCCAGAGCAACATCAAATCCGATTGCATTGTTTTTTTCGTCCGTTCCCGAAAAAGGCAGACGATTTGCGTCATAGCCGATGATGAAGGTGCGCGTTTGAGCTTTGTCTGTCAGATTGTCAAGCGCGTTCGCATCGCCTTTTAAAAGTGATACGTCTTCATTAAACCACTTTTTTGATATCTCGCCGACTTTGCCGGAAGCCTGCAGAACTTTAAGCGCCGCAATAACCGATTCGCCGGACTTGTCATTTTGTCTGAATCCCACACAAAACTCCTGCTCGGCAAGGTTTTCATCGACGCGATATTTTGAGTTTCCTCCAGAGCCGCAGCCAACAGTTGATATAACAGTTACAATCGAGAGTATCAATGTTATTATTCGTTTAGTATTCTTCATAAAGCTTCTCCCGACAGTCCGATAGAATCTGTTCTTTTTTGTCAATAAGCTATAACATATAATATTATAGCTTTCGATGCAATTCAAGCAATAATTGTAAACTATGTAAGAATAAACGGAGGAGCTTTTAAAAAGAGTCCCTCCGTTTATGTCTATTCTTCTGAATATCGTGCAAGGAATTGTTTTGTGCGTTCCTCCTTAGGATTTCCCAAAACCTGCTCAGGCTCTCCCTGCTCAACAATTACTCCCCCGTCCATGAAGATCACCCTGTCGGCAACCGCGCGGGCAAACGCCATTTCATGGGTTACAATAACCATGGTCATATGCTCCTCCGCAAGCTTGCGGATTACCTTCAAAACCTCGCCGGTAAGCTCGGGATCAAGTGCACTTGTGGGCTCGTCAAAGAATAAAATCTGCGGTTCCATCGCAAGTGCACGGACTATCGAAACCCGCTGCTGCTGTCCGCCTGAGAGTTGATAAGGATAGTAGTTTTCTTTGTCCTCAAGCCCCATTTTTGTCAGGAGTTCTCTTGCCTTAGTCTCCGCCTCTTTCTTCCCGCGTTTTTGAATACTAATTGGCGCGTCTGTCACGTTTTTTAATACGGTGTAGTGAGGAAACAGGTTGAAGCTCTGAAAAACAAGGCCGAAATAGCTGCGCGTTTTTTTCAGCTCCTGTTTTGAAGCGTAGACTGCTCTGCCGTCTTCTGCCATGCTTGCAACCGCGTTATCAAGGTAGCTGAGGCTTCCGGAATCTATCGTTTCGAGAAGTGTAGCACAGCGCAGAAGCGTTGACTTTCCGCTGCCCGACGGGCCGATAATCGCCAGCACCTCTCCGCGGTGTACCGAGAGAGAAATGTCCTTCAATACTTCAAGACTGTCGAAGCTTTTTTCGATATTGCGCATCTCCAATAATGTATCTGTGCTCATTTTCCCCCTCCTTTACTGGTAATATGACATTTTGTTTTCCGCTTTTTCCATTACCATCGCAACTAATAGGTTGAATATATAATAGAATATGGCCGCGCCGACGAACGGAATGACGGAGCTCTCCTTTGCCGCCAGCTGCTTTGCGACTGTGAACATTTCCGCATACGCAATAACAAACGCAAGCGAGGTATCCTTAACAAGAGTGATAACCTCATTTGTTATGGACGGCAAAATGTGCTTTATCACTTGCGGCAGAATTATTTTAAAGAATGCCTGAGCCTTACTGTAGCCCAGAACCTCCGCCGCTTCATACTGACCTACCGGCATTGACTCAATTCCGCTGCGGTAAATCTCGGCAAAGTACGCCGCATAATTGATTACAAAAGCAATAATTACAGCCCAGAACTGATATGCGTCTTTGATTTGAATGTGGAATATAAACCAAGGTCCATAATACACAAACATAATCTGAAGCATGAGGGGTGTCCCCCGCATTATGGAAATGTATATTTTAATAATGAGCTGCACTGGTTTAAAACGGGCTGTCCGGTTCAAAAATCCATTTTTTGATTTTTCAAAGCATCTGAAAGGCGCCGCTTTTGACATTCTGCCAAAGGAAACGGCAAGTCCCAGAGGAAGAGACAGTATCAAAGTCAGCCCAAAAATGGCCACACTTGGAATCATGCCCTTGGCGAGCATCTGCAACATTACGAAAAAGCTCAACATTCCACCTCCACTATCATGCAAAAAGTATTAATAAACAGGTAAAGAGGGCGGAAATAAATTCCGCCCATACTTTAACATAAATCTAAATGTTTATAAATGGTACGCTGATTATTTTCCCAGCAGAACAGAGCCCTGCAGTCCCCACTTGTCCGCGATCTTGGTAACAGCTCCGTCTTTAGCCATTGCATCAAGAGCCTTCTGGACTTCATCACGAAGCTCGGTGTTTCCGAGTTTAAATCCTACGCCATACTGCTCACTGTCTGTAATTGCCTCACTAAGAATTGTGTAATTGCCGCCGCGCTGCTTAATCGTATATTCTGCAACGCCGATATCCATTGCAATCGCGTCCCCCGCACCGGAATCCAGCGACATAAATGCCGTAAGATAATCCGGAACCTGATTCAGTGCCTTAAAGGTTGCGCTCAGTGCGAGATTTTTCGCATTTGTCTCATCGGTAAGAGCGGCAAGCGCAGAAGAATCTGCCTGAACAAGTACTGATTTGCCCTTAAGTCCCGCAAGATCAGAAATTCCTGAATCCTTCTTCACAACAATAACCTGAGAGTTCTTTACATATGGCTCAGTCCATGTATATTTGTCCTCGCGACCGTTGATAGTAAACCCACTCCATATGCAGTCAATAGAACCGCTGCTAAGCTCAAGATCCTTGCTGTCCCAGTCGATTGGCTTTAATACCAGCTTCCATCCGTTTCTTGTACATACTTCCGCGGCGAGGTCAAGGTCAAAGCCTATGTAGTTTCCGCTGTCATCTTTATAGCCATAAGGTGGGAAGCTTGCGTCAAAACCGACTGTAAATGTACGCCCTGTTGCCTCTGCACTTGCCGCAGGAGAGGCAATGGGAGATGTGGATGCGGTCGCTGACTTCGTTGCGCCACAGCCTGCCATAAGCCCGAAGCACATGGCCACAGCTAAAAGCAGAGCCAGAATATTTTTCGTTTTTTTCATTTTTTTCCTCCATTGAAAGCTTAAATCTTTGCTTTGTCATTGTACCACATTAGCGAAATAAAGCAAGCAAAAATATCAAAAACTACCTGTGCGTTTTTTGCACAAATGCTTTTTGTGCATTAAATAGGTTTTTCGGCTTGATTTTTCAGAGTTTTTTACATTTTGTTAATCTATTTGCAGTCTTCGATGTTATAATAGTATAAATAGTTAAATAATTATTGTTTGAATAAATTCGGAAGGACGTGTTTTCATGTCTAAAAAAGCGCTGGTAGTTGAAGACGACGGAAATATTGCGGAGCTTTTGCGCCTATATCTTGAGAAAGACGGTTTTGAAGTAATGATTGCCTCCGACGGTGGAACCGGTGTCCGTTTGGCTCTGGGTGAAAATCCCGATATTATTCTTCTTGACATAATGCTTCCCGTACTTGATGGCTGGCAGGTTTGCCGAAAGGTTCGGGAAACCTCACGTGTCCCGATCATAATGCTCACCGCAAAGGGTGAGACCTGTGACAAGGTTAACGGCCTTGAGATCGGCGCAGACGACTATATTGTAAAGCCTTTTGAGGTTAAGGAGCTGCTCGCCCGTATCCATGCCGTGATGCGCAGAACCGAGCCCGAGGAGAAATCCGGAGAGAAAAAGCTTACTTTTGACAAGCTGATTATAAACCTTGATTCATACGAGCTAATAGTTGATGGGAAGAGGGCTGAAACTCCGCCGAAAGAGATGGAACTGCTTTTCCACCTTGCTTCCTCTCCAAACAGAGTTTATACCCGCAATCAGCTTCTGGACGAGGTCTGGGGCTTCGATTATTTCGGTGATTCACGTACTGTCGACGTCCATGTGAAACGCCTCCGCGAAAAGCTGGAGGGCGTCTCCGATCAATGGACTTTAAAAACAGTATGGGGAGTAGGCTATAAATTTGAGCTGGGAGATAGAGCCTAAACACTTTATCCTAATAGGTCGACGACCATTCCTTTTGGTTGTTTCGTGTCCCACTCGGAATGAAAGGAATGGTCATACAAGATGAAAAGCATATACTTTAAAAACTTTATTATGACAGCTATGCTTGTTATTCTCAGTTTCTTTATACTGGGAACATCCATTGTATTTCTTGGCCGTTCTTTCGCGCTGAGTCAAAAACGTGAAAGCATTGCGACTAACGCAGCCGAGGTTTCCAAAACAGCTTCGGCTTTTTGTGAAAACGGCGACCTCAACGCATGGTACCTCAGGCTAATAATCAGTTCTCTTTCTCAAAGCTCGGGTGACGATATTTTTATTACCGATACGCATGGCGTTGTTGTTTCATGTTCTGATATGGAAGTAGTTTCTCCGTACATCGGGAGACAGATCAATCAGGATACCATGCAGGAGCTTTACAGAACCGGAAAGTTTCAGAAGCTAACAACCTTGGGCGATTTTTATAAAGGCCGCCCTTATTATGTCGTGGCTCTCCCCATAGCAATTCAAAACAGCAACATGCTTGTCGGGTATGTATTTGTGGGTTCGGACTGTGCAGCAATTGTGAACGCTTGGGGTACAGCCTCAACCGTATTCATAATAACCGCCATATGTATAATGATTCTGGCTCTGCTTTTGTCATATTACAACTCTAAGCGTCAATCTAAACCACTCAATGAGATGGCGGCTGCAGCGCGCCGTTTTGCGCACGGGGACTTCTCTGCCCGTGTTGCGGATGATGGCCGTCAGGATGAAATCGGTGCGCTTACCGCATCCTTCAATACTATGGCAGAAAGCCTCGAAAAGTCAGAACAGCTTCGGAGCGAATTTGTCGCTAATCTTTCGCATGAGTTGAAAACGCCTATGACTACAATTGCCGGCTTTGCTGATGGTATTTTGGATGGTACGATTCCCAAGGAGGACCAGGACAGATATCTTGCAACCATTTCAAGCGAGACAAAACGCCTGTCGCGCCTCGTCCGGCAGATGCTTGAAATGAGCAGAATTCAATCTGTCGATACCGTGGCACTTCTCAGCCGAAGTTTTGACCTTTCAGAAGTCATAATGCGCACACTTCTCGCCTTTGAGGGTAAAATAACTCAGCACAATCTTGATGTTAACGCGCAGTTTCCGGAGGAGCGCATAGCCGTCCGCGGAGACGAGGATTCAATCACTCAGGTGGTCTATAACCTCCTGGATAACGCAATCAAGTTTTCGGAAAGCGGCACGACACTTGAAATATCTCTCTGGAAGCAGAGCGGAAAGGCATTTGTATCTATTAAAAACCACGGTGAAACAATCTCGCCGCAGGAGCTCCCGCTTATCTTTGATCGTTTCCATAAAACCGACAAGTCCAGAAGCCTTGACAGAGACGGGGTCGGCTTAGGGCTTTCTATTGTCAAAACAATTCTAAACAACCACAATGAGGACATCTCAGTTTCAAGTAAGGACGGCGTAACCGAGTTTGTATTTACAGTCAAGCTGAAAAATACATAATTCGAGGGAATAGTTTACAAGAATCAGTTCGTAAGTTCATAAACTTTTCACAATATATTCACACCAGGGACAAAAGTATATTTTATGATAGAGTCAAGCTTAAGGAGTAAGAGTACCTGACGCCAACACAGATACACACTTCAAATAAGTTCATTTTCTTTCCCCCCTCTATAATATAATCCTCTCTCTAAAAAAACAGCAAAGCTCCGGAATAGCCACCGGAGCTTTCTGCTGTCCATTTATGTATTACTGCTTAACTATTTGCAATATGGCGTCACCTGACATATTAATTCCACGCTCTTTGAAAACGTCTCGCATCCCTTCGTTCAGTGAGAACGTAACGTCCAAGACATCATCCCTCTTCACCCAAGCCCTGATAACGAATTCAATTGAGGCCGGCTTGTACGAGAGAAGCCCCACAAATGGCGCTGGTTCATTTAAAATGCGCCAATCCGCCTTTATCGCGTCCATGAGGGCTGATTTAACCGTTTCGGTTGATGCTTCGTATGTAACGTTGAACGTTAAGTCCACACGCCTGTTTTTCTGCCTTGCGCAGTTGACAATCTTCGCACTTGTAACATGGCTGTTGGGAATATAAACGGTCTTGTTGTCAGCTGTGGTCAAGGTCGTATAGAACAGTCCCATCTCGCTGACAGTCCCCGAAATCCCGTCAAGCTCTACGAAATCACCGGCGGCAAACGGCTTTGTTATTAGTGTTGTCAGCCCGCTGAAAATGTTAGAGAGATTACCCTGTAACGAAAGTGAAAGAGCAAGACCCGCTACCCCCAGTAAGGTCACAAAGGAAGCCTCCACATTCAATTTCCCGGCAATTATTATGATTGTGATAATCCACAGGACGGTCTTGATTGCGCTTCTGATAAAGCCCTTCAAAGTATTGTCAAGCCTGCTGTGTTTCTGAATATGTCCAACGATTTTCATAATTATTGCAATGGCAGCAAGACATATTAAAAAAGTCACAACTACCGAAATAATTGAGAGCAAGTTAAGCTTTCCGATTGTTATACTTGAAAGAGAATCTAATGTTCTTGTTAAGTTCATATCTGAGCTCCTTTCTGCTTATCACCTTAGTATACCAAAGATTATACTATTGTCAAAGGTGAAACAGAAAGCTGAATTTTTTCTGGTAGACATTGATTTGCCTCAGATGATATAATTTATTGAAAAATTCGGATTCCTCTATGAATTCCGGCGGACAAATGAATTTTTACTGACGTTTGGAAGGGATCGATTTACTGTGTCAACATCACTTATTACCAAAAACGCGCTGGCTCATTCACTGAAGGAATTAATGCTTCACTATCCAATCAACAAAATATCCGTACAGATGGTTACAGATTCCTGCAAGGTGACCAGGCATACATTTTATAATCATTTTCATGATGTCTATGAATTACTCGGATGGATATTTGAAAACGAAATAATTGAAGAATTAGATGAGTGCTGTAGTTTAGCCGAATGGAAAAATGGGCTCATGCTTGTTCTTCAATATACCCTGAATAACAGAATTATCTGTGTAAACACCTGCAAATCCTTAGGACGAGAGCATCTGGAATTATTCTTGAGCAAGACCTTCCGAACAGTTCTTGAGGGAGTCATCGAAGATATTACACGAGATATGAATGTTGACAGTAAAGTAAAAAGTGAAGCAGCCGAGTTCTTTTCATATGCAATTTCGGGAGAGTTTTTACATTGGATAACCAATGGGTTAAAAGAAAACACGGATGATATTGCAAATAGAGTTGAACTCATGCTGGATGGAACCATCCTGAAAATAATGAACGCAAACAACAAATAACTACACACAAAACGGCATCTGGGAAAATCTTTCTCAGATGCTTTTTTTGTGATTTGAATATTTCTAATTTTGAATCTATTATACGTTCAGCAAAGAAAAATACAACGGAATTTCGAAATGAAATCCAAAATCAGAAAGGAAGATATGTTATGAACAACTATCTAAGAATAAACCCTAAGCAGTCAAAAAATATTGAAAATAGAAACGCTTATCTAATAGGGGGCGGAATAGGTTCTTTGGCCTCTGCAGCCTTTTTAATCAGAGATGCACACATGGCCGGTGAAAACATCCATATATTAGAACAGCTTGATGTATACGGCGGTTCAATGGATGGAGCCGGTATGGCAGAAAAAGGCTATACTGCAAGAGGCGGAAGAGAAATCGAGGAGCATTTCGAATGTTTCATGGATCTTTTCGCTTCCATACCATCACTAAATGACAAAAATCGCAGTGTTCTGGATGAATTTGTTGAGCTCAATGTCGCAGAGCCAATTGAATCTCATTGTAGATTAGTTGAGCACCAGGGAAAAAAGGCAGATTTCTCCGGTCTTGGACTGTCTAAGTCGAATGCCATGGAGCTTGCAAAACTTCATTTGCTGACTGAAGACGCTCTCGGCGCAACTACAATTGGCGAGTATTTTGACCCGAGCTTCTATGAAACAAACTTCTGGTACTTCTGGGCAACCATGTTTGCCTTTGAAAAATGGCACAGCGTAGTCGAAGTGAAACGATATATGGAAAGATTCATGCACCTTATTGGCGGTATGAACCAGTTAAAGGGTATCCTGCATACCGAATACAACCAGTATGATTCCCTGATTCTTCCGCTCATCACATGGCTTAAGGAGAAGAACGTTTGCTTTGACTGCGGCTGTATGGTTACAGATATTGATTTCGATTTTTCAAACAACGAAAAGACTGCTACGGCAATCCACTTAATTAAGGGCGGAAAAGAAGAGATCCTTCCTGTTAAAGAAAATGACCTCGTGCTATTCACAAATGGCTCTATGACCGAAAACACAACAAGAGGTGATTTAGATCATCCTGCTGTTCTTAACAGATCGGCGGATAAAGGCTGCTTCAGCACATGGGAAAAAATCTCCGCAAAATCAGAAGGTTTTGGTCATCCCGAAAAATTCTGCAGCGATGTTGACAAATCAAAATGGATGTCATTTACCGTTACATTAAAAGATGACGAAATCGTATTCCCATATTTGTTAAAGCTTACCGGAGATAAACCGGGCATGGGCGGACTCGTAACCATCAAGGATTCCAGCTGGTTTATGAGCTTTGTTGTGCCAAAGCATCCTCATTTTATCAATCAGCCCGACAATGTAAAGGTTCTATGGGCTTATGCTCTGAATATGGACGTTCCGGGCGATTATATCAAAAAAACCTATTCCGAATGCACAGGCCGGGAAATGTTTGAAGAGCTTCTCTATCACATGGGACTGAAGGACAAGATATCCGATATACTTTCACATACAGTAAATGTAATCCCCAGTATGATGCCTTACATTACTTCGCAGTTTATGCCGCGTGTTGCCGGTGACAGACCTGATGTGATTCCGGCTGGAAGCCGTAACTTCGGTTTTCTGGGGCAGTTCTCGGAGGTTCCAGATGACTGTGTATTTACAGTGGAATATTCCGTCAGAAGTGCAATGATGGCTGTTTATGGACTAATGGGTTTGGAGAAAAAGGTAGATCCCGTATATCCTGCACAGTATGATATACGTGTACTGACAAATGCCGCCAAAACCTGTCTCGGTATTGATGAACTCCCCCTGAAAGACATATCCATAGGCGATTTAATTAGAAATACCGAATTATTCAAGTTATTGTAAGCCCTGATATTATCGGGACATTCTCAGAACAAGGTCGGCGCTGCGCCAAAACGGCGCCGACCATTTTAACTATTCAAGTACTGCGCCCGCGATTATGCGCGCTGCGAAACAGAAATATCTCTTTTTGTCTTGACAATCCCCATAATTTTGGTATAATCATCCTTGCGTTCTAAAATTCAAATGCGGGCGTAGCTCATTTGGCAGAGCGCCACCTTGCCAAGGTGGAGGTAGCGAGTTCGAATCTCGTCGCCCGCTCCAATTAAAAAAGAAAGCAAAAGGATTTGGGCCCTCGTGGTTCAGGTCTTTTTGCTTTTCTATTGACATTGAGCAGCAAAGCGTTATAATGAACGTGTGTTCTTAGAACACTTGTTCATTATAACGTCAATAAGGGGTGTCAATAATGATTCAAACTGTCAAAACTGAAGGCGGCTATGTTTCCGGTGTCACAGAAGAGAAGAGTAAGGTTTCTATATTTAAGGGTATTCCATATGCAGCACCGCCCGTTGGAAATTTACGTTGGCGGGCACCGCAGCCTATTATTCCATGGAACGGAGTCCGAAAAGCTGATTCCTATGGAAATGCGTGCTATCAAAATCCAATGCTGATTGATACATATTATAAACATGAATTTAGCATGGACCCAAATCCAATGAGTGAGGATTGTCTCTATCTTAACGTTTGGACTCCCGCTAAAACTGATGACGAAAAATTTCCGGTGATGATGTGGATACATGGCGGCAGCTTCCGTCAGGGATATGGCCATGAAATAGAATTTGACGGAGAAAAACTTGCGAAAAATGGCGTTGTGGTTGTAACGATCAATTATCGGCTTGGAGTATTTGGCTTTCTGGCTCATCCGGAACTTTCAAGTGAAAATATTGATGGTGTTTCCGGCAATTACGGGCTTCTTGACCAGATAGCCGCCCTTCGCTGGATAAAGAACAATATTGCAGGTTTTGGCGGCGATTCCGATAACGTTACAATTTTTGGTCAGTCTTCCGGCGCTATGTGTGTACAGGCTCTTTCCACTTCACCTTTGACTGAACAGCTATTTGCAAAAGCCATTATGCAAAGCGGGGGCGGTATTCATGTCATTGAGTATGTAAATCTTCAGGACGCAGAAAAGCAGGGAACTGAATTTGCCAGTAAAATCGACAAATTAACCTTAAAGGAACTAAGAGAAACGTCGGCTGAGGAACTCGCCAGAATAGCATCCGGATTTTCGCAGGATCGTATTGCATTCAGGCCAAATATTGATGGAGTAATATTACCGGAAGATGTATCTGGTGCCATCTATCATGGTCATCAGCACGACATTCCCTATATGATTGGATCAACGGCAGATGAAATGCGAATGGTTTTCAAAAACATGCCGGAAGAAATTTTTAAAAACAATATGAAAAACTTTTATGGCAAATTTGCAGACAGATTCATCAATTTATTTTATACTGATAACAAATTAACCGACATTGATAATTTTATGGCTGTCCATATGGCCGGAGTAGCACGCGCATGGGCTCAGGTTCAGGCCGATCAGGGTAAACGGGCTCCAATGTATGTGTATTCATTCAACAGGGCGTTGCCCGGTGATAGTGCCGGAGCATATCATAACTGCGAATTATGGTATGTCTTCGAAACGCTAAAAAAATGCTGGAGACCGTTTGAAGAAATCGACTTTGAAATATCTCACGCAATGTCGCAATACTGGGCTAATTTTGCCAAAACCTGTAACCCAAACGGAGCTGAATTGCCTGAATGGTCAGCCTATACGAATACTGCACCCTATGCAATGGGCTTTGGGGATAAGATAGAAATGATAGAAAAGCCGGTTGATCCAAAGGTGGCATTTGTAAGAGATTTTCTAACCGATCGGCTGAAATAAATGAAAGTATAAAGTTTGAAATAAGTTTCAAACTTACATAATTCCAAGTGCGTGTTGCTCGCCCTATGGGCAACCGCAACACAAGCACAATTTATGACCATTCTGTTACATGGCCATTTTGTGCCTTGAGCGCAGCGAAAGGAATGGTCATAAATATGAAACTTCGCGAACAGCAAAGGATAACTCGAGAAAAACAAATAAAAGATTGTTGTTTAGATTTTTTTATTACTAATGGATACGCGGCCACCGGAATCCGTGACATTGCTAAGAAATTGGATATTGGAACAGGCGTGTTTTTTAATTATTACGAGTCAAAAGAAAAAATCTATTATGAATTAATTGAAGAAGCGGTTGATGGCCAGAAATTTATAGAACAAATGCTGCTTCAAACCGAAGAACCGATTGAGACCCTTCAAAAAGTCACTGAAACGGCGCTTGGCGTTTTTGAAAGGAACGATCGGAGTCTGAAATTGTTTGTATTAATTATGCTGGCTTTCTGGTCAGCAGCGACTCCAGACAGTATAAAAGAGCTGCTGAATTATTATGATCTGATAACGCCAACCGCAGCGTTGATATCCATTGGGCAAAAAACGGGCCAGATAAGGCAAGGCAATCCCCAGGCGCTTTCCAATGCCTATTGGAGTTCAAT
>QFZN01009277.1_pt1 | contig 27571 bp, 27 predicted proteins | sample 1740101 | NCBI WGS metagenome assembly QFZN01 (sample SAMN09210849, study PRJNA391713) | Ciliate metagenome, whole genome shotgun sequencing project. | isolation source: combination of 50 Heterometopus sp. ciliate cells from an enrichment culture... | host: Heterometopus sp. ...
GTATATATAAAATAGTCATTCTCCAGCCCCTCAAAAATATTTATCCATAAATTTCAATGCTACAATAGTGGAATTTCGTGCTTCATATATATTTGCTGTCTTAAAAGTTTTTTCGATGCTTTGTCTACTTATGCTTAAAATTTCGGATAATTGCTTAGTCATACCCCTCTTTTTCCCACCTGAAATATAAAAAGTGCCATCCTCATAAACCGCATCAATCGGAAAAGACTCTAGGCTCATAAATTCAAGATTGTCAAATGGATACTTATTAACGGACCGGCTTTTTTTATAGTACGTATAGTAATTTAGCTTATTTTTTAATGTGATAAGTTCCGAAATCAAGTTTATCTTGCCGTAATCAATTACCTGGTGGTAATCAATTGGGTAAAGTAACTCTGATAGTAACATAAGTTCGTTTTGGTATTCACTATGGTTACTTGTTAACACAAACGACGTATTGATAACAGCATTCAAAAAAATGTCATTTTCATTTCCTGAATAAAGGAGTACGGAGTATCCTTGAGCATCTTTTACATTCTCTATAGCATGGCGGGCGTTGTGATATACGGGGCCATCTTGAGCGGTAGTGCTTGCATGTTGAATTTTTACATTCCATTCGCCTACGCCAATTCCAGCTCTTATTTCAACAGGAGAAATGAGCATGCTAAACATTCTGAAATAAAGATAAGCCGCTTCTGGAGAGATGAACAACCCTTGAACTTCATCGCCTGCACTAAACTCAACCGCACAAGCGATAGTATGTGAAAATACTGTGTTTAGTTGATGAATAACAGCCATAATGAAATTTTGAATTGAATTTCTATCTTCGACTGAATATGACCGAGATTTTTTTAAATCTATTATTAACGCTGTGTAATTTTCCATAATATCACCTCACAAGTTATTATAACACATTGAGGGGTAAATGCAACCAATTTGGGTTGCAAAAATTGATAGCAACCTTATTTGGTTGCTTTGTCTTCGTGAGATATATAGAAATTTGCTGAAAAAACATTCAAGTTGACTACTCGCGAGCACATGACATCAAAACTGTACACTCGCAAAGATGTGACATTTAAAGTCGGTAAATTTGAACACCCCTCGGCTAATCGTTGAAATACCCATTCAGCATGCTCTTATATCCTTGCCAAAGAATATTTGCCAAGCTCGTGATTTAGCATCCTCATAATTATCAACTCGTCCATCGCGTCGGTCAAGGCGTTATGTATTTCGCAGTATTCCAAGTCCTGGCTTAACATTCGATAAATGCTTTCCACGCCATATCCCCGCTTCAACCTGCCCGTGCCGTAGCATTCGGCACAATGCAGTATTCTGGGATTGTGCTGTCTATACGCCGCCACCTTCATGATGTCATACCAAGCAAGATGGCTTAATTCCGGCAGATGGCGATAGTCGAACGCGGCGTTGTAAGCAAACATATCAGAGACCTCATTATCTGAGAGAAACTGCCGCAATTCGACCATCGCCTTTTCCCGCGAACATTCAAGGTCTGGCTTGATGTTGTTGGCATATAAAGCGTATGTATACATACCGCCGTGATTTTTGAAAGGCGTGAGTATGTAGTACCGCTTGTCAATCAACTCGAAGGTCTCGGATTCGGATATCACAATCCCAATGGACATAACCGCATCGCCCCAAGTTGTCTCCGTGTCAATAACGGCAAATCGGCTCATCTTTGTCTCCTTGACTTTGGCTTAATCAAGTCGTAGTTGTTGTCGACCATTCTCTTCATCTATTTATAATCCTGTATAGATTTACCTTGTTCCACAAATAAGTATTAGAGTGGCATTGCCGGAAAGACCGTAAGCTCCTACTGGATAAGAGTCCTTGGAAATCTCGCGAATTATTGGCTCTTTATATACCCAAAATCGAAGCAACGATAGCAACAACAAGGCAAACGCCTGCAATGCCAAGCATTATATACATATACTGCAATTGCTGCTTATGTTTTAGTATTTTATTCTTTCTTTTTTCTTCTTGCTTAGTTTGATATCTTGTCTTTTTAGCAGGAATCTTGGATTTCTGCTCGAGGCCTTTTTCTACAAGCCCTTCAACATCGGCCTCTAAGCTAGCCTCTCTATTTTGTAAACTAAAACTTAGCTTCATCGCGCTTCTCCTATAAAATCATATTTAAGTCTGCTGCAAGATTAAGCATTCGTTTTCAATCAGACGGGCTACAGCATTACCGCATGTTTTACATTTTCCTTTTAGCAGAATACCGTATTTGTCGGCGGTTATTGAATAATCAACTATCGTCGTAACTCCGCATTTGCGGCAAAAAACATTGTTGATGAGCCTTTGCTGATAGTTTTTATTAGCACTCCTCACAATAAGTAGAGCTTAATTACTTAGCAATTTGGTTAGTGGCGCTCTCAATTTCTGAAATCTGTGATTCCCACCAGGTAATTGATTTCAAAACCAATTCTCGAAAATCTTCTCCTTGATATGGACCTTCAATAACAGGCAAAAAAAGATTTTTGCATCCGGCCTCACTGAAGAAAGTAAACGTGCCGTCAGAATCCTCGAACCCAAAGGAAAGTGGTGCGTCTTCATCATAGCATACTCTGTACTCTTTGATTGTGAAATTCCTTTCGCAATCAATAAAGTCATAAAAAATCCTATTTGAAGATGTTTTATTCTCTTTTAAATTTTTCCACCAAGCATCTATCGCAGAATCAAGTGCTGCATTCTCTTTACTATCTACTTTAGCAAGAACATGCCCTACACTTCGCAAAATCGTGATGCAAGCTATCCACAATACGCGAAGACGTTGCTCATCTTCTTCAACTTCCAGCATTGCATGGGCAATTTTTGCATCTTCAAGTAATTCTTTGGCTTTCATTTGAACCGCCTTTCGATATTGAGTGAACATGAATTATAAAAATATTACGCCATTTAATGGCAAGAGAATCGGCCTAATAAATTGCGGATTAGAGTTTCTATTATTTGTGGTTTACTGAATGAAGCAGATTGATTTCAGCTATTGCTGATTACCTGCCGCCACAGTTGAATGGTAAAAATAACAACATTTGACAATTGGGAAGTTACTCTATGCCGTAATCTTTCAGCTTTTTCAGCACAGCAAATATCTCCTTTACTTGTTTGGGAGATAGTTCCGTGTACACCAAATTACAATAGTTTGTTGCGTTACCAAGTGCTTTCAAGCTAGAATAATCAAGCACATCCTGTGCTTTTCCGCGTTCAGAGAGAGCCTGCCAATAGGCGCTTCCTCTATTGAATATACTAATTTCGTCTTCTATGCCGGATGCGAATTGTTGCTCCTTCTTTGCCCTAACTTGTTCCACTTCTTTTTCGGCTGGAGTGATTAGAGCCCCATAGCAGTCTTCGCTAAGAGAGCAATGCACTTTTGAAGCCATGTTCCAGCATTCTTCGCGTTTGCAGTATGTTTCGATGTTGGCTGTAGGTCTGTTCTCATCGTAGATAACGTCAAAAACAATTTTTGCAATGGCTGCGATGTCTCCGTCCAAGCATTCAGGAACACCTTGCATGTCCCAAATTAAGCGGTAGTTGACTGCTTTCTTTAATGCTTTTGCCTCATAGGCAAGTTTTGCAAATGTGTATGCTATCAACTGAGGTCTGTAAGCGCGCTTTTCCTGGTACCATATCTGAGCAGAAATAACATTGCCTATATGCTCAAACAAAATTTTTTTACCGATTAATTCTTTGTAAAACAGTTCGTTGTAGCAGCTATTATTCTTATTCCACTGCTCAAGCATATTATTATGAAAATGAGCAGCATTAATTTCACCGCCCCAAGAAACAAAATGTGGCAGTATTTCGGCGGCATTCATATACTTTGCGAGATCGGTCAGGGTGTATTTTTTGGCTGTAGGTCTTACTAGCTTATAGTCGTCACGCTGCTTTTTTGTCATTTGCATCACTGGTTGCTCATACTGGCCGCGGGCTCGTTCAAAAAACCAAAGCTGTTGGACGATTTGGCCGGTTGCAACTGGGGCGTAAACCTTTCTGGAGTATTCTTCCATCCGAACATAGAATGGATGGCTGGAGTTTAAGTCTGCTGTCTTGACCTTGTTTTGACTGTTAGCATATGTTGCAATGTATCTAATCAGGTCAGGCTCGGCATCCTTAAGTACGGTGAGTTTCATTTGAACATAGATGCCGGAAAGGTCTACGTTGTTTTTTATACTTGTGGCGGCAAGCGTTGCTGTTGTTTGACCTCCGTTAATTATCTGCAAATTCTCGAAGGATTTTATAATTAGATAGCCGCTATCTGAGCGTTCAATAATTATTTTAGATGCAGTAGTTGATATTCCATTGTTATATGTAAAAAATCGCGATTTCTCATTGAGAATAGTGCCACGAATTCCTTTGTTGACCCCACCATTGAATTTCAGGAACGAGCGCACATTCGACTCAAGAAGAGATGAATTGTGTTTTTTGTAAATATCTGAAAGAAATTTGCCGGGAACAATAGCGAGGAAGGACTCGTATTGATCTGTTTCAATATCTGCCTTGATGCATGGTATACCGTCAATTCCGAAATCTTCGCAGTTAATAACTAAATCTTCTTTTTCAAAGCCGACCATTTTGGAACGATAAATTTTCTCAATATCCAACACGTCTAAATCGACCTGAAGCGTAATGCTGCCATACTTGAAGTCTGGGATAGACAACTGCTTCACTGCTTTACTCAATTTATCGTTGCTGACAATAAACAGATGAACCTTGCAAATATATCCGATATTATTCCGAATATCCCTTGCAAGCTGTACTGCTTGATTTGCCTGCTCTCCGTTATTGAAATAGCCTTTTAGTGTGTTCTCCAAAAAATTTAGTAGGAGCTGCGATTTTGTGGCGATGGAGTCGTTTGTTATATTATTTACTTCACCCTCATTATAGTCAGCATATAGAAGATTCAGCGTGTTTGACGGAAGGTCAAGATAAGCAGCATCAATTCGCATATTCTTATACGCTCTGGTACCCTTGGTAAATTCAAAGAAGCACTGCTCCATACCGGTAATGAGGGAATAGTCATTTTGCAGAATGTCAACAGCACTGTCAATAAACACTTCTATAGGATATCGTGAGGTATTTATAGCAGCGGCATTGATATCTTCGTTAATATAGCTTTCTCTGAATTCATCGATGGTCATAATTATTCACCCTCCAAAAACTTGCCGATTGCACATAGGGATAATTCATATGTAACCCGTGCGATTTCGTCAAACGGGACCTCTTTTTCAGTGATTCTTGGGAATCCGCAACTGACTCTGTATAGGTTTAAAGATGCAACACGATATTTGTGATAGCTCTCTTCAGAGCTGTTAATATCATACCCGTAGTTTATTACCTTACCGATAAACTCGTCTTTTACAGTGGCATCGGTTATTAGATTCAAAATATCCGTAATAAGGTCTTCGACTGTGCATTCACAATTATCAAATTCATTGGACATCTGCTCAGTTTTTATTACTACAAGCTTTCCGGTTTCCGTTGAGGAAAGCTGTGTAAGAGAAGAAATTTTCACTGTTTCAGCATTTGTTGACACAGTCTTTGCCTCATACCAATCTTCACCTATTGAAAAATCTTTGGCAGTTCGGCTTGGACCACTCCAAGATCTCACAGCGGCCGTTATGTCGTATTGCTTGAACATCCAGTTTTTTAGAAAATACAACTCGCCAAACAGGCCTTTGTAAGTTTCTTCGTTCATTGACCCATTCGTGTTCTTAAACATTTTTTTCCAAACACAGAAACGGTTCCTAACAGCGTTGATAGCGGCATCCGATGTCTCCGTTTTGGTTGCGGCCTCAATCAAGTCATTACATAACGCAATAAATACTGGTTTTGCATTGCTGACCAAAAGTTCGAAACAGGTCCAGTACATAGCTGCAGCCTCTTCCCATTGCGATACCCGCAAACATAGAGTCGATTCGATATATACTGGCGGCATATTTGTTGAGAATGCAATCCGCATATTTCCATCGGCACTGTACCCGCAATAAACACCAATCGGACAGCCCGCAACTTTTAGACGAATTAGAGCACTGCTGATTTTTGATTCTGTAAAAAAATCTCCAATATCACTCATTATCACCAAACTCCTCATCTACTTCCGGATCAGAACGGCTTTCCTCAATTTCCTTGATTTTTACCTTATTAGCTCTGTATTTCATCTTTTCTGCCGACTCTTTTGCGGGGAAACCAATTGCAAAGCCAAGTACTGCCGTTCCTTCGGGGAATCTGTCTTTAGCTTCTATTTCCGCGTGGTTGTTTTCTTTCGGGACTTTCAACTCGAGCGGGTAAATGACGAAGAGCGGATTTCTTGTTGGTACAGAGAGGTAATCGGGTACCGTTAGTCCATCAGATGTTTCATTCTCGGCATGTTTGATACGATTGGTTGCGTGTGCCTTCGCGATACTTATCTGCGCCGGGGACAGGCCACTTGAAAATACGCCGGGATCAATGATGCGGTTGTTTGTATCGCCGATTCTCAGTATGTTGTCACGAATTCTGAAAGAACGCATAACAGCTGGAATAGTATTGTATGTGACTGATTTCGACTCACCGGAAGCGATCACAATATCCCACATTGGAAACGATTTGCTTTCCGAAATATATCTGGACAGATTATCTACATCAAATTTTGTGTTTTCGAAAGGAACTTTTAACTTTTTGATATACGTTGAGATGATTGCACTATTAACGTTCAAAAGCATTTTTCTCGTTCTGTTCGGGAATCGGTCATCTGGGCAGAAATCCGTCCAACCAATAGCGGATTCGCCGGTGATTTCATTTATCAAGGCGGCAATAACTTGGCTGTTTGCTTCGTTGATTTTGGCAGAACAGAAGATCTTTGACGTATCTGCGTATGTTCCGCCATAATTAATTACATGAACAACCTCGCCGGTGTTGTACATCTTGTTTCTGCTTGTAATCAAAAGAGATGTTTCGAGAGTGTCTGGAGACTCCTTAATCATCAAGCCAAAATCGGATGGTTTCTTTTTCTTGACAATCATCTCTCTAAATTGCATTTTAAGGTCGTCAACAGCATCAATCACCGCCCTGAAGTTCATGACGTTAATCGGGGATATGTAAATCCTGCAAAGGTCCTCATAGTTCGGACGATAGCCAAACCATCTACACATTTGCAGAAGCGAATCGTATGCAGACGAGTTTCTGCTGAAGTAGCTGACCATAAGGCCTTCAAGTGTAAGTCCTCTGGAAAGGACATATCCGCCGATGATAATTACTCTTGCACCGACATCTTTGAATCTATCTGCAGAATATGAAAAACGGTCTTTCTTGTTTTTGTTGTTGATTACAACGGCCTCAAATTTACTGATTTCGTCGTATAAGCCAACTTTAATTTCTTCCCAACTAATCTTTTCTCTGATTTCTTCGTAAAAATCGCAGCCGTCAGACTGATACTCTTCCAGACCCATATAGATTCCATAGAGCATCCTCATATCTTCATTCTTTATGAAATCCTCACTATCTTTGTAATAATCCTGTTCAATCACGTTTCTAAGGCAATTAACATACTGCTGAACAGTATACAGGATTTCATCATGCATATCATTGTAGACAGATATGTTGATTAGCATGGAGCGATGCTTTTTAGTAGCACCGCGGATTGTGCGAACCACATTGTTGATTACGAAGCACAGGATAGATTCCTTCATGCTTTTTGGTAAAGCTGTGAAATGATGACACTCGTCCTTCTTGTACTTAACAGGGAGAAAGTTTGGCTCAGCTTCGTCCGTTAGCCGCAGATGTCTTGAATGCTTTTTCCCCTCATATGCAAATACTTTCTCAGCACCATAATAATTGGATGGTGGATTAAGCAACACGATAAAATCAGAAGGAAACAGATCTTTAAAGGATTCATCACCTTCCGGATTATCAAAAACTTTGGCGAATGGGGTTGCGGTGTATCCAACATACGATGCAATCGGGAAGTTGTTGAAAAGATCACGAATGTACCCGTTAATGGTTGAGGGATTGCAGTCAGGTTTCTTTGTGTTTATGGATGCGTTATCTGCCTCATCGTCAATAATTAGAACGTTTTGACAGTTGATATTATGAAATCCTGGCTTAAGCCAATCAACAACTTGCTTAAGGACTGATCCGTTCTTTTTCGCAACAAGGACAATAGGCTTGTTGAAATCTCCGCTGGTTGCATTTAGATTTTTCTTTACAAATTTTACAAAATCGTTCTCATTATTAGTGAGCGGAACCGCGTAATGCTGCTGCAGTTGAGCATCGTCATTTACACCAACATATGTGATTTCAACATCGCCAATGGTATCGCTAACTGCACCTATAAACCCGTAATCAATGCGGGATTGCGTTTGCTGACGCAAAAAGTCCGTAAGCCCGGCAAGCAAGACAATAATCTTGTAGCCATAATCGCAGGCCATATTAATTAGTCCAAGGTAGTTTGAAGTTTTACCAGACTGGACATCGCCAACAACAAGTCCCTTTTTTTTTCGCTCATTGACATCGAGCGACATATCAGGGTTTGCGCATTGCTTCAACACGCGCGAGCAATCTTCTTCCATTTGTTCATTAACTGCTTCACTAAAGTCTTCTCTTCTCAGATAACGCTTATATCTGTCAAAATATCCGTCAGTTAAACTGTGCTTAAGTATATCACGCTTGCGCTCGAACCATTTTCCGTCATCTTCATTGGCGACAAGAACATCGGGCGAGGTAACCCTCACAAGCGGGTGATTTTCCTCATATCGGATAACGACGTTTTCAATTATGGTATCATCAGAGCAGTCATATACAAAGATTGAAATGTTTTTCGCCATTGAGATAATCTCAGTGTGAGTATGAGCCTCACGACCGAGTTTTATCTTCAATGTATCATACAATTTTTCAGCAATTTCATTATCAGACATTCTTCAATCCCTCTACAATCTCTGCCTTCCTGTGGGCAATCTTTCGATATGCTTCCGATACTAGAAGTTCTTCCAGTTTTTCCTTTTGCTCTTCAGGTTCAAAGAGTAATAGAAATCGATAGATCTGACTAACAAGCTCGTCTTCTCCTTTACTTTCGGCGTCGTTGACAATATTTATCGAGTCAATAACATCGTTATGTATTCTGAATTTGGGTATACAATCTTCCAGCTGATCTAAGAGTGTATCTAACAAGTCCGACTGTTTATTGTCCAGAGATTTATATAGGCCTTGAATCAGCGGATTGTTACGATTAATTTGGTATCTGACGTTGCCATCGTGCTCATTAACGCGATCCCACACCTTGTGTTCGGGCGAAGCTTCTTTAACTCCTGGATTTCTTACAGTTCGTGTGCTACGAACAACAGAATCCTCAACAGCGATTTTGATGCGATCCTTGATCTTGTCTGGAATTTTAGCCGAGGATTTTTTTACATCGAGCATCCAAACATCGTCTAATGAAGAAGGAATATCATCCTGAATTCTTGCCAATTTGTTTAGTTCACTCCTGATTCCCATGTGCATCCAGCTTCCCCATGAAATCAGACGTCTGTTTCTGTAAAGATAGAAACCCTGATCGTCAAAAATGCTCTTTGGATTACCAAGAAGTGCTTTTTCCTCCATAGTAAGGTTTTTTGCAAATGGTAGCGTGTACGGAATGATTGTAATCTTACTGTCTCCAATAACGATTTCAGATGTTCTACCGGTTTGCTGTCTCCCTTGAGAACCAAGCAGAAACGGATCCCTCCGTTCAATACGTTTTCCGTGATAATTAATGGTGACAATGTTATAGTACCGGTGAAATACCAATTCTATATGTCTTTTGGATTCCGCAACCAAGCTGCGGAAGCTGTCTTCAAAGTTCTTTGCAAGTTCCTCTATTTTGTCGAATTTGGTCCAAATCACCAAGGTGCCCGTCTCATAATGCGTTAGTTCGGTAATATGTGGAAGCTGATTTATCTCTTCATCGGATAGTTTTTTTAGTATAAGCTTGTTTTCTGTTGCAATGATATCGAGGTCAAAAGAAATTGCTCTTATTTTGCCGTACTTTTTGCTTGCGACTGTAAAATCTCGGCACTGAGAAAGAGAAGCAGATTTAAGGCCAAGTCCAAAGCGGCCTAGTTCCAGTTCGCTGTCAGGTATTTCATCTCTATTTGAGCCTGGCAGCATGGCGTTATCAAGTTCAGAAGATGTCATTCCGTGGCCATTGTCGAGAATACAGAAATACGGAATAGACGCTAATGGGTCAGAATATATATTAATTTCTGTGGATTCAGCAGAAATGCTGTTATCAATAATGTCTGCTACAGCAGTAGAAAAACTATAACCAATTGATCTTAATCCTGTAAGTAACGCTTTTGCCGGAAAATCTCTTTGGACAAGTTCACTCATTGGTATTCACCCCCTGAGTTCATAAGTAATTGAACAAATGGCTTTACTCATGCTGTTCACTTCATTAATTGTATATGTATACAAGTGTGGAGTGTCATTTACATCGGCTACTAACGCCAGAACAGCACTATTGCTAAAATCGTTGAAAAATCTGACATGGTTGATTGGGAGGTTAAAATAACAGATTTTGGTTGATGTAAAGCGAACAATAATATATTTTTTCTTACCACTATCCGAATACTCTATGTCGTAAAGAGAATACGGATATTCCTGGTTAAGCAAGCGATATTTCGTGATCCCTTTTTCTTTTAGTGCATTTGTTACTACTTCTGTTGCAAGCTCTTTGTTTTTACCGATTACTTCCATAAAATTATCAGGGGAAATCGCATCATATCCCAAATGTTCTCTCATGGAGATAATTTCGGAATCGTAGATATCAGCATACTCGTTAAAAACATTAGAAAATTTGTTTCCAACACCGCGCTTATTCAGAAAAACTTTTGAATATGGGATTCCATTTTCGCCAACTACAGTAGCGTCAAAGTTTAAAATTCTCTGTTCGGTATCGTATTCGAACGCCTCAACAATATAAGCGTAGTTGTTAAGTGCACCCGAAACTGCCTCAAAGACAGTCTTGTTGTCTATTTCTGTTTCTGTATCAGAATAGGAAACTGACTGTGGATAGTGTACCTTTTGTCGCCCCAAATGCACATTGTTCGGATCTGTTTCTTCCCGAATGTAAATGCAGAATGATGGCAAATCACCAAGGGGAATTCCATTGACGGATACTTTATCAAAGACGAATACGCGGTTTATCTTCGCTGGGATCCGTGACTTGGACAGGATTTTCGTAATAAAAGATTCTTTGCTGTTACTATTTATGTTTTCAGGCACATTCAGAATTGCAGCAAGCTCAGTATGCACAGAACTACCTTGAACCAACGGCGTTGCTACTGTTGGGGTATGGCCTGTTTTGTTGTCGTTTTTAATGTTAAAGTACAAAGACTTTGTATCAATCGGTAAGTAGAGCTTGCTCATATCTATTAGGCATCCTTTCTGTATTTATCACCAAACATTGCTTCGAAAATCACCTGCAAAATATTGACGACAATAGAATTGCCAATCAGCTTGTTGAGCTTACGATAGCTAAAATTAAGAGAAGAGGCGCGAATATACTCATCTTCAGTAAAACCCATAAGCAAAAAAGCTTCACGAAGCGTAAGGCGTCTATACGTATGCCCTTTTGAACCACTGTATTTAAAGAGTGCTGCAGTATGAGTCCTATCCATATTGCAGGTTATCGTGCGAATTATTGTGTCATCGTTGATTTCTTTTCCGTTTATATCCCACATTACATCACGCGATGGAGTTTTATTAAGCTGAGCAATATCAGCTTCGACCTTGTATGTTGGATTATTGTAATCATTTTTAATGAAATCTCGAATTTTGAAAGTTCTTTCTTTCTTAGCTGCCAGAATCTTTGCCTCAATGTCAAGCTTCGCACCTAGATGGCTGATGATAAATGCTCTTTCTCTATCTTGCGGAATACCAAAATCAAGGGCATTTAATATCATGCACTCATTGTTCAAATAACCGATTGACTTTAAAAAAGCCAACCACTGATTTAAGTCATCAATGTTATTGGGTGCTTTAATTGCTTTTACGTTTTCAAGGAGTAAATATTCAGGCAGTCTTCCAAGTTCGTGAAGTTCATTGAGGATTCGCTCAACTTCCCAAAGCAACCCAGATCGTGTGCCGGATCCCTTTCTCATTCCTTTTCCAAGACCGCCAGTAGACAAATCCTGACACGGGAAACTATATACAAACAAATCCGTTTCGGGTATTTCAGCACCATGAAGCTCCGTTATTGACCCGAAATTCTTTGCTTGTTTATTAGCTCGATATAGGTCTCGCCGCTGGTCTTCTGTCAAGAGTTTGAGATTGGTTGGCCTAACTGATGTGGCACTAAAAGTGAATCTGGAAAGATATTCATCAATCACTTTGATATCTTCAGGGACTTTAACTTCGGCATTTTCACAATGTATGGCCGCATAACATTCTATTGCATCAATATACCAATCGCTTATACCAACAATTTCATAATTAATTCCCAAGCGCTCAAGTGCAGATGCCTGCGCACCAATTCCTGCAAAAGCCTCGAAGACACGTAATGGCTGACTATTTTTTTCTTTCTGTACCATGATTCTGCACTCACAAACGATGACCAAGTAATATAAACTACCAGTCATCAGTCTCTTTCTATTAATAATTCTTAATTCAGCATTAATCAGCATAATCAGCATACTAAGTCTACGCTCGAAGGTGTACTAAAAAACGTACTTAGCTGGGCATACAACGGGCATTCAACAGCCTTCAACAGGCCTTTTGCTTTACTTTGTACTATATACGGCGTTTCACACAGATAAATATCAATGCTACCTGATTTTGTCGTTGTAAGTCTAGACACTATGTTTTCCATTATATCACAAATTCTCTGAAAATGAACACCATTATCTCTGAATTCTTGTAATTATTCATTATTGTTCTTAAATATTATAGCGCTAAAAATTCTGTTGACAAGCAGTGCATGCAGTATTACAATATGCGTAAACAAATTAGCTAACATGTAAATGGATGCTTACCGAAAATAAAGAAAGTCCCACATAAAAGTGTAAGTAAACAAGGCTTAAGCCTGTTATAAAAAGTGTATTGGTGGGCAAATAATGAAAAAGGTGAGTACAAAATGAACAGCGAACATTTGAATTTTGGAGATTTTATTGCTAGGAAAAGGGAAGAGCGCCAAATTACACTTCGAGAAATGGCCAGACGGCTGGAAGTATCGGCTCCTTTTTTAAGCGATGTAGAAAAGGATCGCCGTAATCCGTTTGATAATGATCGTCTCGAAAAAGTAGCCGGTATCCTTGAGATGGACAAGCAGGATGTGGAATTGATGTATGATCTTGCGGGCAAACGCAGAAATTCTGTGGCTCCCGACCTGCCTGACTATATTATGGAGAGAGATTATGTGAGCGCAGCTCTGCGAACCGCTCGAGATCTTGATGCTGGCGAGAAAGAATGGCTTCAGTTCGTGGAGGAATTGAAAAGACGGAAGGGGTAATCCTAACCAATGTTCACGCCAAATTTCCGCGAAAAAAGAACCGGGGTACCGGTGCTCAGTAAGAACCACATAGATATTATCGCCGAACAATTTATCGCAGATTTTTGCCCCGAAGCATTGCAAATCCCTATGGCAATTGATATTGAAGGTTTTGCGCAAGACTATCTAGGGCTGAAGCAGGACTTTCAGTACCTGTCACATAATGGGGTCTATCTTGGAATGATGGTTTTTAATGATACAAACAAAGTGCCGATATACGACCCAGCTACAAAAAGAGCCGAATACGTTAGTGAAAAGGCTAGGACAATTATCATTGATAATGGTTTGCTGAATGATGGCCAAGAGCGAAGATACCGTTTTACAATGGGACATGAAGTTGCGCATGATATTTTTCACACTGGATATTACAGGTATAACCCGGATCAGGTCTCTCTTTTTGATGGAGAGGCTTCTCCGATGGTTCAATGTCGCATAGATTCATCAAAAATAAACAATAAGCAAATAACGCAGGGAACTGATTCGGAATGGATGGAATGGCAGGCTAATAGGTTTTCTTCAGCTATTCTGATGCCCACCAGCATGGTCAGGCGGTTGATAGCTTTACACCCAAAAGAACATTCAGCGTTTGGAGCTGCTTGCTGGGTAATGATCGTAGCACATAATTTTAATGTTTCTGCCCAGGCCGCAGAAATTCGTCTTAGGGATCTCGGATTAATATCTGAATTCTCAAAAATCGATGTTGAAAATGAACTTACAATCTTTGCAAAATAGATCCCATATAAGCGGGGGAGACCCGCTTATATTTTCCTTCGTAATGTAAGCTATATTGCTTACAAAACACAGTGAGAAGCATTAAAAGAACAAACCACAATTATGATATACGTGGAGGTAATTTATGTCAAATAACGATTTCAGCAAAAAAGTGCCTTGTCCATGGTGCGAAAGAGGCGAAGTCTTAGGAACATCCGAAACGGAAGGCTTTGTTTCTATGGTGTGCCCAAAGTGCGGAAGATGTTTTATAGCGGATTTTACTCGATGTAAAGGCATAAAATCAAAAGCTGTATGCCGAGCAACGACGAAAACATAAAAAATTACTGACTGAGCCAATCGGGGCCTTTGAGAGCTACCACCGGGCCGGAGTAATGCTGGATTACCATATCCAGCGTTATTCCGGCCCTTTTCATTTTTAAAAGTTTTTTAGACTTTAAGCACTGCTAAGAAAAACAAAATATCTGTTGCCTGATATGCATTAGGGCAAAGGATACACAAATCGCAGCGTTCCGCCGGAAACAGCGGCAACGGGCGATGCGGAGTACCCTTGACCTTTTGCGCCCTTTTAGGCTTAGTTGGTCCGCATATTCCGTGTCGCGAGCCCTTTGTGCTGTCCTTTGACCCTGCACAGGCGGAAAGGGCACAAGCAATGACCTACGACACTCTGAAACGCACCTCTCATTACAGTGCAAACCGTCGCAACTACATAAGCCCCGATGGCAGCTACGTCTACTGGCACTGGGATGACGAACTGAAGAAAGAAGTCCCGATGTACCTTACACCCGGAAAAGACGGGGTCACTCAGGAATGGCTTATCTTCCTCGATGAAGCCGACAATGACGAAGACCTCCAAGACCGTTATGCGGAGGAAAACGCTGACTACGGTTTCCGCAACCGTCAAGCGCAGCGTGAGGACGAGAATGCGGATAGCGCGGAATCGGCGGACATGATTCCAGCAAAGAATGGCGACCCTCTGGACCTCTTATGCGCAGAAGAACCTACTGCCAATCCTCAGCTGGAGCAACTAGTCTCCTTCATGGACAAGCTGACTCCTGCACAGCGCGACCTTATTTATGACCACTTTGGTGCGCTTAAGCAGTTTACAGAAATTCGCGATGATGAAAACGCTGCTGATGGCACGGACAAGTCCGTGCAGTCTGTTTTTAATCGCATGGACAAGATTCTGACCCGTGCCTGTAAGGAGTTCGGCGTAGAGAAGCCGCGCAAAAAGCGTTGATTTCAAGGGGGTTGATTTTTTCGGCTTGGTATGGATGGAGGATGCAGCACCTCCACCACACTTTAAAGAACGGAGGAATCAACGATGAGAAATCACAGAGTCCAAATCAATGTTGCAAACAACACCGGGCAGATTGAGCGGGTGCTGGAAAGTCACAGAATCCGTTTGCCGGAGAGGCTGCTGAAGCTGATAGTAGGCAATTTTTGCGAGGTACTTGTACTTACCCCCAGCGCTTCAGTACAGAACATTGAAATCCATGAAGTCCGGGATGGCAACCCGGAGAAGTTAGTGGGAGGTACCAGATGAAACTGTATGAAATCAACCAGCAAATATATGAGCTGCTTCTACGGCTGGAGCCCGACCCTGATACCGGGGAAATCGCCGCAGAAATCGACAATATTGTCGCAGAACTGAACGCGCTGCAAATGGAGCGAACAGACATCCTGCAGTATCTCGCCAAGTTAGTTCTGGATACCCGCGCCGATGTTTCCGCACTGAAAGCTGAGGAAAAGCGACTTCACGAGCGCCGTTCAGCCTTGGAGCGCAAAGACGAGCGCCTAATGGACATACTCGACCGCGAGTGTACCGGAGAGAAAACCGACTGCGGTGTTGCTACCATCTGCTACCGAAAAACCACGAAGGTGGACATTCAGGACACTACGATTGCCATCGACTGGCTTATCAAGAACGGATACTCGGGCTTCATCCGTTATTCGGAACCTGAAATCAGCAAGAACGACGTTAAAAAGCTGCTCAGCTCCGGCAGCGAGATTCCCGGCGCGGTACTGGTACAGGATATGTCCTGTAGCCTGAGATAAGGAGGCCGCTATGTTAAAAATCTCAAGCGGCAAAGTAACCCGCCCGTTGAAGGTCGTTCTTTATGGGCCAGAGGGTATCGGCAAGAGCACCCTTGCTTCCAAATTCCCAAATCCGCTCTTTATTGACACGGAAGGCGGTACTTCCCATATGGATGTGCGGCGTATCGAAAAGCCAGCGTCCTGGGACGAGCTTCTTTCTGCCATCGTTGAGGTCGCCAGGGAACCCTGCATCTGCGGCACTCTGGTGCTGGACACGGCAGACTGGACCGAACAAATGTGCGTGAACGCCCTTTGTGCCCGCTACAAGAAGGCCGGCATCGAGGAATTTGGCTACGGAAAAGGCTATACCTACCTATCTGAGGAGTTCAACCGCCTATTAACAGCCTGTGACGCTGTAATTGCTGCCGGAATCAACGTGGTCATTACCGCTCATGCCAAAATGCGCAAAATTGAGCTGCCAGATGAAATGGGGGCTTACGACCGATGGGAGATGAAGCTCTCCAAGCAGGTGGCACCTCTATTAAAGGAATGGTGTGACATCCTACTGTTTCTGAATTACCAGACTTTTGTCGTCACTTTGGAAAATAAGAGCCAGAAGGCTCAGGGCGGCAAGCGAGTCATGTATACCAGCCATCACCCCTGCTGGGACGCAAAGAATCGCCAGAACCTGCCGGAGGTGTTGGATTTAGACTACGGCAATATTGCTGTGCTCTTTGAAAAAGCGTCCACTACATCGGCTGTCGCTCCGCTGGATACGCTCAAGGCACAGCTTACCGCAGCTAACATCACGGATGAGGCGCTTCTGCAATTTGTCACAGCAAAGGGATACCAGAAAAATGCCGCTTCGCTATCCGATTACCCTAACAGCTTCATCACAGGCTGGGTGCTGAAGCACTGGGACCAGATTGTCACAGCGATTATGGCGGATGCCACCAATAACGATAAAAACGGAGGAACCGAAAATGAATAACGATACCAATATGATAATGGACTGGGGCGATACCATCGAGTCCGACGGACAGGAGTTTGTCATCCTCGAAGAAGGCGATTACAACTTCACGGTCACGGATTTTGAGCGCGGTCGCTTCCCCGGCTCCGCTAAAATCCCCGCCTGCAACAAAGCCGCGCTCACACTGCAGGTCAAAACTGCGGATGGCAAGCTGGCTACAATCAAGTTCGACCTGATTTTGTACCGTTCTCTGGAATGGCGCATCAGCTCCTTCTTCCGCTGCATCGGTCAGAAAAAGCATGATGAAAGGTTAGCGATGGACTGGAACAAGGCGGTCGGTGCAAGAGGTCATGCCCGTTTCAAGCCCCGCACTTATACAAACAGGGACGGCGAGGAGCGTCCGGTCAACGATGTGGACAAATTCTACGACTGGGACGAGAAGTATTTCCCGGCTGAAGCGGAGTTTGCGGAAATCAGCGATACCGACGACTTGCCGTGGAATTAGGAGGCAGCGCCAAATGATGTCTCTCAGACCTTATCAGGCTGAGGCGCGGGATGCGATTATCCGTGAATGGTCAGCAGGTAACCAGAAAACACTTCTGGTCCTGCCGACCGGCACGGGCAAAACAATAGTGTTCGCCTCAGTCGTACATAACCAAGTTAAACGCGGAGGTCGGGCGCCGATTATGGCGCATCGCGGTGAGCTTCTCGACCAAGCGGCAGATAAACTTCAGGACGCCTGCGGGCTTGACTCTGTGCTGGAAAAAGCTGAAAGCAGCAGCTTGGGCAGCGACGTTCCTGTCACGGTCGGCTCGGTGCAATCTCTCGCGCAGCCGAAGCGCCTCGCACAATTCCCGTCTGACTATTTCACCGATATCGTCATCGATGAGGCGCATCACTGCCTTTCTGACAGTTATCAGCGTGTGCTTGAGCATTTCCCAGAGGCGAATATTCTCGGCGTTACTGCAACGCCCGACCGTGGTGACCAGCGCAACTTGGGTAAATATTTTGACAGCAAGGCTTACGAGTATTCCATGACCAAAGCTATCCGGGACGGCTTTCTTTGCCCCATAAAGGCGCAGATGATTCCGTTGGAGCTGAATATCCGTGATGTTGGCATGAGTAACGGCGACTACGCCGTCGGCGAAATTGGAACGGCACTCGACCCATATCTCGCACAGATTGCAGAAGAAATGTCTAGGTACTGTAAGGGCAGGAAGACAGTCGTTTTTCTTCCACTCATCAAGACTTCGCAAAAATTTTGTGACCTGCTGAACCGTGCAGGTCTCCGCGCTGCCGAAGTGAACGGTAATAGCAATGACCGCGCAGAGGTGCTCCATGATTTTGAAGCCGGTAAATATGACGTGCTCTGCAACAGCATGCTGCTTACCGAGGGCTGGGATTGTCCTGTTGTTGACTGTGTCGTCGTGCTCAGACCGACAAAGATTCGCAGTCTGTATCAGCAAATGGTCGGGCGCGGGATGAGGCTGTCGGAGGGCAAAGACCACCTGCTTCTTCTTGATTTTCTGTGGCTTTCCGAACGACACGACTTGTGCCGTCCGTCTGCGCTTGTCAGCAAGGATGCGGCTATCGCAGAAAAGCTGGATGCACAGCTCATGAAGGATGACAACATTTATGACCTTATTGAAGCTGAGGAGCAAGCCGAACGGGATATTCTCGCCGAACGCGAGGGGGCGCTGGCGCGTGAACTTGCCGAAATGCGCCGCCGAACGCGCAGGCTGGTGGATCCACTCCAGTACGCGATGTCCATTGCCGCAGAAGACCTCGTCGGGTATGTTCCGATATTCGCATGGGAAATGGCCCCGGCATCTACGAAACAGCTGGAGCTTCTGGAAAAGCGCGGCATTTTTGCGGAGTCTGTTCAGAACATGGGTATGGCATCCATGATTATCGACCGACTCAAGCGCCGGCAGGATGAGGGTCTCTCTACGCCGAAGCAAATCCGCTGCCTCGAAAAATACGGCTTTTTGCACGTAGGCACATGGCAGTTTGAACAGGCAAATAACGCGATAGCCCGGATACAATCCCACTCGTGGCGCTTGCCCTATGGGTTTAACGCTGCAGAATACAGGCCGTAAGGAGAAAAGATTATGAATGATAATAAAAATAGCATTTTGGCGGCGCTTGAGAAAATCAACCCCGCCGACCTCTCGTATCAGGAATGGATAAATGTCGGCATGGGACTTCAGAGCGAAGGCTTCGATTGTGCCGTCTGGGACATATGGAGTCAGAACGATTCCCGTTACAAGAACGGCGAATGTGAGCGCAAGTGGCGCACATTCCGCGGCAGCTCCTCTCCCATCAAGGGCGGCACCATCTGCCAGATGGCGATGGAGCGCGGTTGGGAGCCTCGCGGTAATCTCATCATGGAATGGGACGATGAAATTTCTTACGACGGCGACGATTTTAATCAGTATGCCGCGCCGCAGGAATGGAATCCCGTTGATGATTTTCGTACCTATCTTGAAGCGCTGTTTGAGCCGGAAGACCGCGTCGGTTATGTCACGGGTGATGTGTGGCAGGATGCCGAAGGCAAATGGTTCCCATCAAAAGGCGTTTATGACCGCACTGCCGGTGAACTGCTCGCCACACTGAAAAAGCACCCGGAGGACCTTGGCGCTACCATCGGTGACTGGAAAAAAGATGCCGGTGCGTGGATTCGCTTCAATCCTGTCGACGGCGATGGTGTTCGCAACGACAATATCACTAAATTCCGCTATGCGCTGGTCGAGTCGGACACCATGTCGATTGCCGACCAAGATGCGATTATCCGCAAGTTGGAGTTGCCCGTTGCCTGCCTTGTTCACAGCGGTGGCAAAAGTCTGCATGCCATCGTCCGTGTCGATGCCGACGATTACACCGAATACCGCAAACGTGTGGAGTTTTTATACGACTTCCTCGAAAAGAACGGTGTCGCCATCGACAAGCAGAACCGCAATCCGTCCCGCCTTTCAAGACTTCCCGGCGCTACTCGCAATGGCAACAGGCAGTATCTAGTAGCGACTAATATCGGGCGCAAGTCATGGGTAGACTGGATGGATTTCGTGGAGGGTGTATCGGACGAGCTGCCGAGCATCGTCATGCTCAATGAAATCGAGAAAGACCCACCCAAGCTGCCGGACGAGCTGATAAAAGGCGTCCTCCGCTGTGGGCATAAAATGCTGATTTCCGGGTCGTCCAAAGCCGGTAAGTCATTTCTGCTGATGGAGCTTTGCATCGCGCTGGCAGAAGGGACACAGTGGCTGGGGTTTGAGTGCAAAAAGAGCCGAGTGCTGTATATCAACCTCGAAATTGACCCGGCATCCTGCTTCATGCGTTTCCTCAAAATCTACGACGCGCTTGGAATCAAGAAAAAGAATTCCCGCGACATCGCCATCTGGAACTTGCGCGGCAATGCGGTGCCGCTGGACAAGCTGGTGCCGAAGCTCATACGCAGGGTGCGCGACCAGCATTTTGATGCCATCATCGTCGACCCGATTTACAAGGTAATCACCGGCGACGAAAACAACGCTTCGGAAATGGCAGCTTTCTGCAATCAGTTCGACAAAATCTGCAATGAAACCGGGTGCGCCGTTATCTACTGCCATCACCACAGCAAGGGCGGTCAGGGAGCGAAACGCGCAATTGACAGAGCCTCGGGCAGCGGTGTGTTTGCCCGTGACCCCGACGCACAGCTGGACATGAATCAGTTAGAGCTCACCGATGATATTGCGAATAATTTGCGCAATGGCAACGCCACGGCTTGGCGACTGGAATGCTCACTGCGCGAGTTTGAAAATTTTGAGCCTCGGAACTTCTGGTTTGAATATCCGATACATCGCGTTGACGGCTGCGGCACACTTTCATCGGCATTTTCAGAAGGCAGCTTTGAGGCAGTTCGTGCAAAGAACCGGAAAAATACGACGCCTGAAGACCGCAAGGACTCTATTGATTCTGCATATCAGGTGTGTGCATTTGAAACACCGGTCACGGTTACAGCAATGGCAGACTACATCGGAGTGACGGAAAGATGCGTCCGAGACAGGCTCAGAGACATGAAAGATAAGTACTGGTGTAAGGGCGGAATCATAGGGAAAGTTGAGCGGACGGAAAACTGATTATTTACAGTTTTCTGTCGTTGACGGAAATCCCCCTTATATAGTGAGACTTCGTCGTCACGTGTGTGGGAAAGGCTACGAGCCTTGCCTTTCCCCACAGCGTAACGTGTAAAAATGGATTTCTGAGATTGGAGGCAGAGTATATGGAATTTTTTATAGCAACAAATCCGCCGACTGCAACGGCGCAGATGAAGCAGGTTCGTGTGGTACATAACAAGCCGATGTTTTACGACCCTCCGGCCGTTAAGGCGGCTCGGCAGGCACTGACCATCCACCTTGTACCGCATAAACCCGCCGAGCCAATTGAGGGCGCACTGTCACTGCGGACACTGTGGCTATTCCCAAAGGGCAAAGCCCACAAGCACGGTGAGTGGCGCGTAACAAGACCGGATACAGATAATCTTCAAAAGCTGCTGAAGGACTGTATGACGGCGGTCGGCTTTTGGAAGGACGACGCTCAGGTCGTGCGTGAAATTGTGGAAAAGCGATGGTCGGACGAGCCTTGTGGCATTTACATAGAGGTTCAGCAATTACAGGAGGTGTCACATGGGAATCAGTAGATACAATTCCGAGCAATATGCCGACCCGACCGCTTTTGAGGCGCTGTCGGTAATCGAAACAGAAGAACGCGCGTTGCGGAAGTTCAGACCCTTGGTGTATATCTGCTCACCGTTTGCCGGTGATGTGGACACAAATATCGAGGCCGCCAGACGTTACAGCCGCTTTGCTGTGGGCAACGGGTACATACCCATCGCAGCGCATCTGCTGTTCCCGCAGTTTCTGAATGACAGCAATGCACAGGAACGGCAGCTGGGACTGTTCTTTGGAAATGTGCTTATGAGTAAATGCTCGGAGCTTTGGGTTTTCGGTGATTACATATCTGCTGGAATGGAAGACGAAATCAACTTTGCAAAACGGAAGAATTATACCATCCGCTATTTCACCGAATCTGCTGGCAGAATAATGGAGGTGGCAACGTGAGCCCCTACGAAAGCCTGGCAAACGCCATAGTTCTGGAAGCAGTTGAGGACTACCGCAAGGCGCTGAATATATTTAGCTTCAACCAGAACAAAAGCTCCGCCGCTTATGAAATTCGAAGCATCGAGAGCTTCTTCCGTTCAGGTTACTTTGGGATACTGACGAAGCTCGACCCTGAAATGCTCATTAAACGTCTGAATGAGGAGGCGGCAATATGACGGCAAAAGAATACCTCGGGCAGGCTTACCATATTGACCAGCGCATTAATTCCAAGCTGGAGCAGGTTATCTCTCTGCGTGACCTCGCCTCCAAAGCCACCTCTACTCTTACAGATACGCCGCACAGTGCCAGTCCGAATCTCAGGTCAATGGAGGACATCATCAGTAAAATGGTTGACCTTGAGAACGAAATCAACGACGACATCGGTTCGCTTGTAGATTTGAAGCGAGAAATCGTTTCGACTATTAAAGGCGTTGAGAACCCCGAGTACAGAACGCTTCTTGAATTGAGGTACTTGTGTTTCAAGCCGTGGGAACAGATAGCACTGGAAATGGGGTACGACCTACGCTGGCTTTACCGCCTACACCAGAAAGCGCTTGCAGTTGTAAATACTGATGCTGCATAAAACTCGCCACTTAAAGCCACTATAATTCACTCGTCCGTTGTGTTAGTATTAAACTGCAAAGAAAATATTCGAAGGGCGTTCGGGCTACCGGGCGTCCTTTCTTTTACCCTGGAGGTGAGCGCAACGCCGAAAATGCCAGCAAAAACGTGCGGCTATCCCGGATGCCAGAGACTTGTAGCACGTCACAGCCAGTCAGCAGTAAATAAACAAAGGACATCTACAGCAACTGCAGATGTCCAACTATTATTAAAGATGTTACAATGAGGCGTTTGCCTCTAATTGCTGTGCTCTCAACAGACAAACCAAACTTTTAAAGAGAAATGAATTCCCAAGTTAATATTTGAATGAGGCATCTGCTAATATTAGTACCCCTAGGGTTTGGTAAAGGATTGGTAACAGTTTCATTGTACAGAGAATGACAAAAGAAAATATTGTTCCAATATCTGCAGCCATGGGCAACACCTCCGAAATAGAAAATTCCTTACGCCCCATATGATGAGGGAATTACTATTACCGATGGCTTTACCGCCCCCCTAGGATAACTGGGGCCGATTTGAATATATCATTCAAAAGACAATATGTCAACAACTTCCAAAGTTATCAGCTTTTTATATCCGAACTGCAAAATTTGTATTTGAGGGATAGTTTGTACCACGACTCTGAATTACCAAAATTGTTGCAAAGAGTGCTTTTAAAGATCGTTTAAATTATCATGCGTCAGTTCTAATACTATTACGAGGTGACACAAATGCCGATGAAACCCGCAATAACGTGTGGCTATCCCGGATGCCAGAGACTTGAGTCCGGCAACGGTTACTGCCAGCGGCACCAGAGCCGAGGTGCCCAGAGAGACAGAAAACGTCAATCCCTCTACGACCGCGATTGGGAGAGAGCAAGCAAAGCGTTTCTTGCAGAGCATCCTTGGTGCCATGACTGCGGAGGGCCAGCTACGGAGGTTCATCACAAGCAGAAGCACCTCGGTGATACCGTTCTCTTCTGGGATAAAAGCAACTGGATGAGCCTTTGCCACCGTTGTCACAGCAAACGGACACGGCGTGGCGAATGATCCCCCCGCCTGAAAAAGTTTTGAAGATTCATTTGGGGAGCGTCGGGGCCTCGCGTGTGCGAAAAATTCCCTAAATGAATATTTTGGAGGTAGTCGATGACCATAATCAATAAGCCTACAGACAGCCTGATTCCGTACATAAACAATCCACGCAAAAATGACGCCGCGGTGGACAAGGTCGCGGCGAGCATAAAAGAGTTCAGCTTCAAAGTTCCAATAATCATAGACAAAGAAAATGTAATAGTCGCTGGGCATACAAGACTGCTCGCGGCGAAAAAGCTCGGACTTGAGTCCGTTCCCTGCGTTATCGCGGACGACCTGACGCCCGCTCAAATAAAGGCATACAGGATTGCCGACAACAAAACGGCGGAGTTTGCGGAGTGGGACGACGAACTGCTGAAAATCGAGTTGGAAGCTCTGGAGGGACTGGATTTCGATTTAGACCTTACAGGTTTCGATAAATCTGAAATTGATAAACTGCTCGCCAACGAAAACTCCGGTGCTGAGGAGGATGATTTTGATTCCGAAAAAGCGCTCGAGGAAATAAAGACACCCATTACCCAAGTCGGGGATATATGGCTGCTGGGCAGGCACCGTCTCATCTGCGGCGATTCCACTTCCGCCGATGATGTTGCTAAGCTTATGAACGGTCAGCAGGCCGACCTCATCCTCACCGATCCCCCTTATAACGTCGACTACCAAGGCGGTACGAAGGACAAGCTGAAAATACAGAATGACAAAATGCAGGACGATAAGTTCCTGCTCTTTTTAGTTTCGGCATTCAAAAATATGTACGAATACTCAAAGAAGGGCGCAGCAATATATGTTTTCCACGCCGACAGCGAGGGCTACAACTTCCGCGCCGCTTTCAAACAAGCCGGTTATCAGTTAAGGCAGTGTCTGATTTGGGTAAAGAATTCGCTTGTCATGGGAAAGCAGGACTACCAGTGGCAGCACGAACCTGTGCTGTACGGCTGGAAGGATGGCGCAAGCCATTCCTGGTACAGTGACCGCAAGCAGACTACAATAATCAAATATGACAAGCCGCACAAGAACGCCGACCATCCCACGATGAAGCCGGTCGGGCTGTGCGGCTATTTTATAAGCAATTCCAGCAAGGAGGGCGATATCGTTCTCGACTTGTTCGGCGGCAGCGGTTCGACCATGATAGCCTGCGAGCAGACGGGACGTATATGCTATCTTTCCGAGCTTGACCCGAAATACTGCGATGTTATCGTCAAGCGGTTTATCGAACAGGCAGGGTCTTCCGTAAGCGTATTCCTTGAGAGAAATGACGTTCAGACTCCTTTTGCAGAGGTTGCCGCCGATGAATGAACTCACTCTTGGTAGTTTGTTCGATGGCTCTGGCGGTTTTCCTCTCGGCGGTCTACTGGAAGGTATTACTCCGCTCTGGGCTTCGGAGATAGAGCCTTTCCCTATAAGGGTCACGACGAAACGTCTGCCGTTCATGAAGCACCTCGGTGATATAAGCAAATTGAACGGTGCGGAGCTTCCTCCTGTGGATATCTTAACCTTCGGCTCACCCTGTACGGATATGTCCATTGCAGGTAAACGCGCCGGATTGGACGGAAAGCAATCCGTCTTTTTTTATGAAGCAATAAGAATCATTAGAGAAATGAGGTGCGCCACAGATGGACGCTATCCAAAACACGCAGTCTGGGAGAATGTCCCCGGCGCATTCAGTTCAAACAACGGCGCGGATTTCAAGGCCGTTCTCGACGCGCTCGTTCAAATCAAAGAACCGGGCGCCGAGGTGCCTCCGCCTGAAAACGGCGGCTGGCCATACGCCGACATACTCGTGGGAGCCGGATGGAGCGTTGCTTACAGAACTCTCGACGCTCAATACTTCGGAGTCGCTCAGCGTCGCCGTCGTGTGTACGCTGTCGCAAGTTTTGATGACGAACGTGCCGGAGACATACTTTTTAAGTCCGAAGGCCTGTCAGGGTATTCTCCCAAGAGCTTCCGTCCGTGGCAAGGAACTGCCGGACATCTTGAGGAAGGCGCTGGAACGGCAGTCGGCTTTGAACCTGATGCAATAAAGCGCATGAGCGGTCACGCATGGAACGAACTTGCCGGTACACTCCGTGCAGATATGGGAGATAACCAGTCTGCTGTCGCTATTGAAAATCATCCGACAGATGGTCGCTGCCGTGTCCGGGAAGACGGAACAGTCCAGACGCTCACCTCCCGTATGGGAACTGGCGGGATGAATGTGCCGCTCGTAATGGATACTCCCAAAACACTGAAAGTCCGTTCCGGCTGCAATGGCGGCGGCAAAGGCGCTCTCGTACAGGATGATATATCCGCGACACTGTCATGCAATAACGACCAGACTTTGTTCGTCCCAAAAGCGTACGGCATTTGCTCCGACGGCAGCAACTCCATGAAGTCGGATAATCCGCATAGCGGTATATACGAAGCTGAGACTGCGCGAACCCTCGACGGCAATGGCGGTAATCCCTCCTGCAATCAGGGTGGTATCGCGGTGGTCGCCGTTCAGGGAAGCATGATAGGCCGCGCGGATAAAAACGGCCCCCACGGGAACGGCGTCAGCGGGGATATCTGTTTCACACTCGATACAGTCGACCGCCACGCCGTCGTTTACTCTATGACAACGGGAGAGTATACGCAGATATGTGAGGAACAGGCGTCGACGCTCATGGCGAGAGATTACAAAGACCCGCAGATTGTCAACGTCCCTGACGAGCCGGAATACATAGTCCGAAGACTGACCCCGTCCGAATGCGCCCTGCTGCAAGGATTTCCCGAAGACTGGTGCTCTAACGTGGAAACCGCCGAACCCTCGGAAGATGAAATCTGCTGGTGGGCGGATGTATTTGAAACGCACCGCTTAATCATGAGGACGAGTACAAAGCCGAAGAGCAGGTGCCAGATAATAAAGTGGCTGCGTAATCCTCACAGCGACGCCGCCGAGTATAAAATGTGGGGCAACGGTGTCGCACTTCCCTGCGTCCGTTTCGTATTCGCAGGTATTGTTGAAAATGAAAAAAGGACGAAATGATTCGCCCTTTTGTGTAGATTACTCTTTTGGGAACTTGATTTCACCATGTATTTCTTCAAATTCGGATATTCGTTTTTTCATAAGCTGCTCAAGCTCTTTATTCTTGGTTCTACCCTCAAAGTCGGCTATATACGCGATTTTATCTAGCAATAATTGCGGAACACGCAGAGTAAAGCGCGGTAAATTGTCTTTCATAGTTTCACCTCATGACTAAGTATTGACTAAATTATAACGTCATAGTATAATTTCAGGTAATAATGACGCAGTATTGACGCAGTGCTTTGAAGGTGAAAAGTTGAAAGTTGCGGGTATAGGTATATAGGCCTACTATTCAGGAACTTTATGACAGCTGCAGGCAAAGAGAAATTTCTATAGAGATATTTCTCGAAAGCAAGAATGATCGTGTAATAACCGTGCCGACTGCCGCCGACTTTTTTCGGCGGTTTATTTGTTGCGAAGAATGTCATAACATCTCGAAGTTGACTTGAT
>QFZN01009481.1_pt1 | contig 27480 bp, 29 predicted proteins | sample 1740101 | NCBI WGS metagenome assembly QFZN01 (sample SAMN09210849, study PRJNA391713) | Ciliate metagenome, whole genome shotgun sequencing project. | isolation source: combination of 50 Heterometopus sp. ciliate cells from an enrichment culture... | host: Heterometopus sp. ...
CGATATCAGGCATTGCGAGGCACTGAAAAGTGGCTCGTGAGCGCCTTGGCTTGCACGTTCTGCTCGGATAAGATCGGCATCGAATAGGATTGCGCCAGGTCGATGGCCTGATGCATCAGTAGATCATGGGCCAGGGTGGCCAGGTTTTCACCTTGGTACTACGCCAGGGCTTTCATGATGTCGTCGTTGACGCGCACTACGATGCGGCCGATGACGGATTTTGCGGGGATCGTCGTACATAGCGGCCTCCGTGCTCAAGCCCGTTCGGCTTTGACGTCTTTGTCGTAGGCGGCCATGCCGCGCAAGATCAGCAGGCGCACAAAGGAAGAGCGCGTGCGCAAATCCTGGCGGGCCAACTCAGCCAGTCTTTGCTCTTCATCAGCTTCAAGGCGGAAGGTAACGGCCACCGAAGTATCGGTATGTGGGCGGGCTACGTGCTTGGAGAATGTAGGCATATGGGATAATTTGTTGTACACGTCACTTAGCAATGACATGAATAATAGTATTCAAAATGATACACGTCAACTTTTAATTTTCGATTATGGATACATTGGGAGCCAGATTACGGCAAGAGCGACAGAGACTAGGATTTACTCAAGAAGATTTCGCAGTAACCGGGGGGGTTAAGCGGGGGGCCCAGGTGGCGTATGAGCAGGACAAGCGCTCTCCTGATGGTGCGTACCTACAGGCAATGGCGACTCTGGGTGTTGACGTGCAGTTTGTCGTGACAGGCGCTTGATCTAATGGGTAAAGCCCGCGTATTAGGTGTGATCGAAGGGGCCGCGCCTAAAGAGTCACCACGAACTGTCATGACAATTAAAGGCAACGTTGGTCACCAAATCCATGGCGATGTACACGGCACCATCCAAGGCGTTGACATGAGAAAAAAGGTCGTCAAAAAGAAGTAGAGAAAGCGGGCTAGCTCTCGAATGATTCAGTGCTAAAGGCCGCATTTTCGAGCAACAAATATTAGATAAATAAGCGTTATCAGCAAGGAAGTAATGGTAGAAAAAGTACGCATTAAGGGAGACGTTGGACAAATTTTTAATGGCAACGTCATCAACGAAGCACCGCAACTAAGCAACGTGCTCAATGTCAATGTATCAGACGATATCAAGAAGGTAGAAACTCTAACTCAACTTCAGCGCCGGACTATCGCTGATCTCATTGACGACCTTTGCGCAATAACAGGCGAAGAACCCCTAACGGTGTATCGCGTCATTCTGACGGATTTCGGTGCGGCTAAAATGAAGTTGGTCCCTCGCGAGGAATATCTAGAAATCAAGAAAAAAATCAGTCACTGGATCGTTGAAGCAAAGCGTAAAAAAAGCGTTATCGATACTGAGCCAGTAAGAGTTCTTAACGAAAATCAGAGTCAACAATCTCTGCAGGATCGAAGTCCGGCTATAGCAACCGATGTTTGCCATACCAGTACAGATGGAGATATAAGCTCTTCGCCAAAGAGCACATCTAATCGCCAGCGCACGTTGCCCCATGTTGCGGCTCTTGAAAGCCCTGGTGAATGTGCAGTGTGTGTCGCAAAAAATGTGCTATTCGTCCGCACTCAAAAAACTATACGTACACTCGGGACGTTAGTTGTCGTATTGGTAGTGTTGTGTGGATGGTTTCTCTATCAAATGGCTCCGCCTGGCCAAAATATGACTAATTACAACTGCTATTTCAAGGGAGAGCCATATTCTGTCGGTAGCATCATCAAAACAGGTAATGGCGATCTAAAGGAGTGTATGAGCACTTTCAATGGCAGCTCGGTGAGATGGCAAAATGAGAAATAATCACAACTCCGTATGATGATGTGATTTCACACCTTCGATTGACTGGTCTGAAACAACTGATCCAGATTTAAAGTTATGGATATTGGCCGTACCCGCCGTCTTCTCTTCCCAGCGCCCCAAGGCTGGTCGCAATCAAATGTCTACCATCAGCCGTGATGCTGATCTCTTTGCCTTGTACCGTGCTGCCGATGGCGTTATCACGTTTGACCTCGGCGCGGTCGTGAACGGTGGGCAGGTTCACGTCACGTTGCGCAATCAGAGTTGCGTTGTCAGCAGAAGTGCTGCTTACCTTAAGGTTGATGTCACGCCCCGCCACTGCGGTGAGCGAACCATTGCTCTCGGGGACCGACATCGATGCGTTCTGGTTGATGTTGGTACCGCTGGTGACAGCGTTGGCCGTTGCTACCGTAGTGGAAGCCCTGTTGATATCGCGGACGTTCAATCGAAGACTGACGGTAAACGTTGACGGTTCATCCCCGCGTGCGCGGGGAACAGAAACGGCCCTTATGCTTGGCCGGGTGGATACCCGGTTCATCCCCGCGTGCGCGGGGAACAGTCCATGCCGGCCTGATAGGCCGCGCTCAATTGCGGTTCATCCCCGCGTGCGCCGGGAACAGATCTTGTTGCCCATTTCGATGTGCCGGTCCCACGGTTCCCCCCCCGTGCGCGGGGAACAGGAAGCCGCCGCACGCCACGCGCCTAAATTCACCGGTTCATCCCCGCGTGCGCGGGAAACAGTATCAATTCAACCCAGCAAATTGGGAACAAGGCGGTTCATCCCCGCGTGCGTGGGAAACAGGAATAGCAACGGACTGGATGATGCGCTGTGGTGCGGTTCATCCCCGCGTGCGAGGGGAACAGTGGCCACCACGCGGCTCGCAGCAGCTGCGGATCGGTTCATCCCCGCGTGCGCGGGGAACAGGGGTAAACATCGGATTGGATGCTTTTGATTTCCGGTTCATCCCCGCGTGCGCGGGGAACAGAGATCTTGAAGAATACGCAGATACAGTGTATGCGGTTCATCCCCGCGTGCGCGGGGAACAGCATTTCATCAGCCATGTCTACAATAATTTTCTCGGTTCATCCCCGCGTGCGCGGGGAACAGGGGTAAACGTCAGATTGGATGCTTTTGATTTCCGGTTCATCCCCGCGTGCGCGGGGAACAGATTGAGGATTCGTCCAAGACGATGCCGGCAAACGGTTCATCCCCGCGTGCGCGGGGAACAGCCAAGACTGCGAACCTGTCGGCTGAAATCGGCCGGTTCATCCCCGCGTGCGCGGGGAACAGGCTGATATGCGCATTCATTTCGGCCACCAGGTCCGGTTCATCCCCGCGTGCGCGGGGAACAGTTCGCCATGATGTAGCGTGCTTCGACCAGGGCCGGTTCATCCCCGCGTGCGCGGGGAACAGTTAGTGCCCATTTTCTCAATGGCTGCAAGGCGCGGTTCATCCCCGCGTGCGCGGGGAACAGCTCCTGCAAGGCGCAATCAGCTTCGAGACCTACGGTTCATCCCCGCGTGCGCGGGGAACAGGTAAGGCTGGCTCGGTGAAAGTTTCGCGCAAGACGGTTCATCCCCGCGTGCGCGGGGAACAGATATTGCAGTTTTGCATATTGCAGTTTTGCATCGGTTCATCCCCGCGTGCGCGGGGAACAGTGATGATGCGAGACATCCCAGAACGTGCCACACGGTTCATCCCCGCGTGCGCGGGGAACAGGTTGCCGATGGCCTCTTCGAACGCTGGCAGGTACGGTTCATCCCCGCGTGCGCGGGGAACAGGAAGAGTTTATTAATAAGCACTCTAACAATATCGGTTCATCCCCGCGTGCGCGGGGAACAGCGGATTGAGTAGCAAGGCAATACAGTGAAGGACGGTTCATCCCCGCGTGCGCGGGGAACAGCAGGCCTCCCTGGTCTCGACCAGCATCGCTGACGGTTCATCCCCGCGTGCGCGGGGAACAGCAATCAATAAATCTCCCTCCTTTAAAGAAACCCGGTTCATCCCCGCGTGCGCGGGGAACAGCCTTGACCTGGATCAACATGCGCTCAGCCTCACGGTTCATCCCCGCGTGCGCGGGGAACAGGGGTTTCATCGTGGTCAATGGCGAGTTCATCGCGGTTCATCCCCGCGTGCGCGGGGAACAGACGCCCTTGCTGCTGGTGGTGGCCGCACGTTCCGGTTCATCCCCGCGTGCGCGGGGAACAGGCAGAGGCACCGGCACCAGTAACATAAGCCGTCGGTTCATCCCCGCGTGCGCGGGGAACAGGCAACCTGGCGCTCGATTTCAGCAGGAGCCGGCGGTTCATCCCCGCATGCGCGGGGAACAGTCCCTTATGCGGCATACATACGAAACGGTATTCCGGTTCATCCCCGCGTGCGCGGGGAACAGGTTTTGCATGGCCATGACAGATTCCTTTAGGTCGGTTCATCCCCGCGTGCGCGGGGAACAGGGGAAATCCAGCGGTTTCTGCGTGGTGTAGGACGGTTCATCCCCGCGTGCGCGGGGAACAGGCGACGCGCCTTGATGAAATCATGCGTTTTCACGGTTCATCCCCGCGTGCGCGGGGAACAGTTGACGCCGTTCGCAGATGCACGCGTCCAGAACGGTTCATCCCCGCGTGCGCGGGGAACAGCTATCATGGGCTTGCTACAATACTGTATAGGTCGGTTCATCCCCGCGTGCGCGGGGAACAGGTCAAAGGCAACATGAAGGTGATTTGCGAAGGCGGTTCATCCCCGCGTGCGCGGGGAACAGGCCGGATGAGACCATTTGCCCATCTCCCCACGCGGTTCATCCCCGCGTGCGCGGGGAACAGTTCCAGCTTGTAATAGCGGCAGTTGACGGTGACGGTTCATCCCCGCGTGCGCGGGGAACAGGGCTACGTTAAGGCACGCGACAATTACTGACGCGGTTCATCCCCGCGTGCGCGGGGAACAGGAGTTGTTACCAGCAGCTTCAAGAGCTTTTACCCGGTTCATCCCCGCGTGCGCGGGGAACAGTGGCTACACTCCCCGTCCCAATCTCCAATGTCCGGTTCATCCCCGCGTGCGCGGGGAACAGAGGGCGGCATCCCAATCGGCGTACACGTAGCCCGGTTCATCCCCGCGTGCGCGGGGAACAGGCGTGAACAGCCATGAGGCGCTGGTGCAGGCGCGGTTCATCCCCGCGTGCGCGGGGAACAGGGAACGCAACCGCCCCGAAGGCGTAGCCCATGGCGGTTCATCCCCGCGTGCGCGGGGAACAGTGGCGTGACCACGTTCAGCAGGTCCAGCGAATCGGTTCATCCCCGCGTGCGCGGGGAACAGCGTATGACCGGAACAACTGTCCACCAACGCCGCGGTTCATCCCCGCGTGCGCGGGGAACAGTTTTCCCGGAGCTGCTGCGCATCCTCCGCATTCGGTTCATCCCCGCGTGCGCGGGGAACAGGCTTTCGAGCACAAGCAGTACAACTCTGATCTCGGTTCATCCCCGCGTGCGCGGGGAACAGCGAGTTAGCCGCTAAAGTGACTCCGCCCACGACGGTTCATCCCCGCGTGCGCGGGGAACAGGCGGTGTCGATGATTTGAATCTGACCAGTCAGCGGTTCATCCCCGCGTGCGCGGGGAACAGGATTTCTAGGATAGATGGAACAGTCTCCGCAACGGTTCATCCCCGCGTGCGCGGGGAACAGCCAGCCAGCCGGCTCCATCGCGACGGTGGCAGCGGTTCATCCCCGCGTGCGCGGGGAACAGGGCTGGGTGCCCGCGCGCGACAGCTCCAACGGCGGTTCATCCCCGCGTGCGCGGGGAACAGGGCTATGTCATGCGCACCATTACGCATGAGTTCGGTTCATCCCCGCGTGCGCGGGGAACAGTCAATTTCCACCTGCGGCGCCGAAAGGGTGATCGGTTCATCCCCGCGTGCGCGGGGAACAGCATGAAGAACAACGGATGTTTTGCGGCAGTGACGGTTCATCCCCGCGTGCGCGGGGAACAGGCGTGCAGGGCCTTCTTGGCCTTCCCTTGGGCCGGTTCATCCCCGCGTGCGCGGGGAACAGCGTGTAACTGTTCTGCGCCAACGGCGTCGGATCGGTTCATCCCCGCGTGCGCGGGGAACAGACGCGGTCCAACAGATCCATCTGATCCCCGTACGGTTCATCCCCGCGTGCGCGGGGAACAGATCATTGAGATGATCGGCGAACGTGCTTATGACGGTTCATCCCCGCGTGCGCGGGGAACAGTCCGCAGTAGTCGGACGCATCAGCGCCGCCGACGGTTCATCCCCGCGTGCGCGGGGAACAGTACCGCGTCGCCATAATAGTGATGCAGCGCCGCGGTTCATCCCCGCGTGCGCGGGGAACAGGGTACGGCCGTCCCAGGTGGTGACGGTGTCGTCGGTTCATCCCCGCGTGCGCGGGGAACAGAATGTAGAGCAAAATACCGAAGCATGGCAAGCCGGTTCATCCCCGCGTGCGCGGGGAACAGCCGTGAGGGTCACGTTTGCATTCGTCAGGCCGCGGTTCATCCCCGCGTGCGCGGGGAACAGCTGGAAAGGTACACGCTCAAGGCTATTACTGGCGGTTCATCCCCGCGTGCGCGGGGAACAGCATATCGCGGGGATTTGAAGGATTGGGTAGCTCGGTTCATCCCCGCGTGCGCGGGGAACAGTTTCCGCCATCGCCTACCGCGCTGGGATCAAACGGTTCATCCCCGCGTGCGCGGGGAACAGACCGCCATTTCAACAGCCGCCGCCCTGATGTTCGGTTCATCCCCGCGTGCGCGGGGAACAGCGCGAACTGATCGTGAGCGTGAGCAAGGACGCCGGTTCATCCCCGCGTGCGCGGGGAACAGAAGAATGGCGAGATCACACACCAGATCCCGACCGGTTCATCCCCGCGTGCGCGGGGAACAGTGACCGGCAGGCCGTTGCAGCGCGCCAGGAATTCGGTTCATCCCCGCGTGCGCGGGGAACAGCCTTGCGCGCATCGCACATTGCGGGCGAGCACCGGTTCATCCCCGCGTGCGCGGGGAACAGAAATCATCTTCCCCGCTACGTTACAGCAGTGGCGGTTCATCCCCGCGTGCGCGGGGAACAGCAATACGTTCGCGGCAACGGTGCGAACTCCTACGGTTCATCCCCGCGTGCGCGGGGAACAGCTCACCCGCAAGAAGCCTATGCAGCGCACTGGCGGTTCATCCCCGCGTGCGCGGGGAACAGACCCGTATTAGCGATATTTTTTTCAATTAAATCGGTTCATCCCCGCGTGCGCGGGGAACAGCCCTCGTCGCCGGCGGCGACTAGAATCGAATTCGGTTCATCCCCGCGTGCGCGGGGAACAGAAAGAGGGCGGGGGCTATTCGCGATTTCCTGACGGTTCATCCCCGCGTGCGCGGGGAACAGCAATTTCTCCTTCGTTCGAGCTCGATAAATTGCGGTTCATCCCCGCGTGCGCGGGGAACAGGTATCGACGCCGTCTACAATGCGTTAGCTCCCCGGTTCATCCCCGCGTGCGCGGGGAACAGCCAGCAGTCACCGAAATCGCCTCATACCAGCCCGGTTCATCCCCGCGTGCGCGGGGAACAGCATAACTGGCTGAGCAGGTTGCGGCGCACCGACGGTTCATCCCCGCGTGCGCGGGGAACAGCGAATCCTCCAATGTTACGGAATTGAAAGATTCGGTTCATCCCCGCGTGCGCGGGGAACAGGCCGGCTTCTTCCTGTGCCTTGCTGTAGCTCTCGGTTCATCCCCGCGTGCGCGGGGAACAGGTTTTCTGAAGAGCTTGGTACGCAGGCATCAACGGTTCATCCCCGCGTGCGCGGGGAACAGGAGCGCGGCATTGATCGAGTCTTTGCAGGCTGCGGTTCATCCCCGCGTGCGCGGGGAACAGATCGACAGAACCGTCGCAACCATATGCCACTACGGTTCATCCCCGCGTGCGCGGGGAACAGTTTTGATCTTACAAACCCCACCCACTGGATGCCGGTTCATCCCCGCGTGCGCGGGGAACAGATCGCCGCCATGCGGGCATTCGTTGCAAGCCGCGGTTCATCCCCGCGTGCGCGGGGAACAGTGGCGAGGGGAATGCGAGCGCGTGAAGTTCATCGGTTCATCCCCGCGTGCGCGGGGAACAGAATTTCCTTAACATCACCAGCCACGCCAGTGACGGTTCATCCCCGCGTGCGCGGGGAACAGTACCAATGCTTCGGCACGCGCTTTGCGCCGATCGGTTCATCCCCGCGTGCGCGGGGAACAGCAGCCGCTCAGAATTGCGCAGATCACCGCGCACGGTTCATCCCCGCGTGCGCGGGGAACAGGCCTACATCGGCGAGCACACGCGGTTCGAAAGCGGTTCATCCCCGCGTGCGCGGGGAACAGATCTTGAACTTGGCGACCTCGTTGGCCGACTCCGGTTCATCCCCGCGTGCGCGGGGAACAGACCGGCGCGGCATCAGAACCATGTCAGCATCCCGGTTCATCCCCGCGTGCGCGGGGAACAGGCTTGCTGCGCCTGAGCATTCGAAATAAGGGGCGGTTCATCCCCGCGTGCGCGGGGAACAGAGATACATCCCGTCGGCCATGTCAAAGCGCCGCGGTTCATCCCCGCGTGCGCGGGGAACAGGACGACGGCAAGGTTTTTAACATCCGATGGCTGGGTTCATCCCCGCGTGCGCGGGGAACAGAAGGCGTTCGCTTCGCGCATCAGCGGATTGTTCGGTTCATCCCCGCGTGCGCGGGGAACAGCCTGGCTTCGTTATACAAGTCAGATCCGGCCGCGGTTCATCCCCGCGTGCGCGGGGAACAGTTGCGATAGGACGGCCAGTATTTGCGGCATTGCGGTTCATCCCCGCGTGCGCGGGGAACAGTCAACAGCCGGAACGACTAGGCCCAATTGAGCCGGTTCATCCCCGCGTGCGCGGGGAACAGTAGCGGTCATTGCGTTAGGCGCCTGAATCCAGCGGTTCATCCCCGCGTGCGCGGGGAACAGCAGGGCGGCATTGATCGGGTCTTTGCAGGCCGCGGTTCATCCCCGCGTGCGCGGGGAACAGCGCGATACCTGAGTGCTCAAAGAGAAACGAGGCGGTTCATCCCCGCGTGCGCGGGGAACAGCTCTGCATTGGTGGGATTCTCCAGGCAAGAAACGGTTCATCCCCGCGTGCGCGGGGAACAGCTGTATGACCGCGACGAGTGGCATGTGGACTACGGTTCATCCCCGCGTGCGCGGGGAACAGGCCACCCATGGCGCTGCCGGATGTTGCGCTGACGGTTCATCCCCGCGTGCGCGGGGAACAGCAATGTGACCTTGACGGCGTGTACCTGGTGAGCGGTTCATCCCCGCGTGCGCGGGGAACAGCCCACGGCGGCGCGCTTGGCGGCAAGCCATACCGGTTCATCCCCGCGTGCGCGGGGAACAGGCGCCCGGCAGGGAAGCCCAGATGTTCCTGACCGGTTCATCCCCGCGTGCGCGGGGAACAGTGCTGACACGCAAACACCGATACGATCACCGTCGGTTCATCCCCGCGTGCGCGGGGAACAGGCCAGCGTGCGCGCGACGTCGTAGTTGGTGGCCGGTTCATCCCCGCGTGCGCGGGGAACAGGTCCAGCCGGTGCGCTCTGCAATCGGCAGCTCCGGTTCATCCCCGCGTGCGCGGGGAACAGAGACCGGCCCCATGTCGGCGGAAACCGAGACGCGGTTCATCCCCGCGTGCGCGGGGAACAGGTCCAGTTGGCGATGCTGCCATTGCGGTCGATCGGTTCATCCCCGCGTGCGCGGGGAACAGACTAAAAACAAGTCATTGTTTTTAATCAGTTTTTTCAACACCAAAAAACTCACCAACTTTTCTGTGGAAAGCTGGCCCAACAACACATCGTTTAGATTGTTAAAGAACGGGTAGCAACTACATGCTCACCCCTGGTCAGCGACAGGAAAAAATGACACTAACCTCGCCCCGTCAAACTCAGCAGGCATGCGCCGGTTCTTTCCCAGGGTCAAGAATTCGAAACCAGATTCAGTATTCGCTTGCCAGGCCATAACCGCGTTGCCGTCCTCCAGCCCTTCCTCGACCTGCTCCCAAAGATACTCGCGGACCTTCCGGCTGTAGTTGCCGACATAAACGCCAGCCCGCACTTCCAGCAGCCAGATCGCCATGCGGCCGCGCAGCCGTGGAGGCGCATTCTCAAGAACGATGACCAGCATCACCCAAGCCCTTCTCATTCGGTATCGCTGGCTCCACCACACCCTGCACCTCAGGTGGCTGCAGCCCGCCTGCCGCCAAAATATCCTCGATGTCAGGAATGATGCGCTCCAGCAAGCGGCTCTTTCGAAACATGTCGCGGCAATGCTGACGCACCGTACGTTCATCGTTGCTACCGCTGGACCGGGACGCCACCGCAAAAGCGACCGGAACCACGGTTTCGAACTTGTAGATGTCGGCAATATCGTAGACAAAGGACAAGGGCTTGCCACTATGAATGAATCCGATAGCGGGCGCATAGCCAGCCGCCAGAACGGCGGCTTCCGCCACACCATACAAGCAATGATTGGCCGCAGACAAACAGCGATTGACCACATCAGCAGCATCCCAGTCATTACGGTCGTAATTGCGGCCATGCCACTTCACGCCATATTGCTCGGCAAGTTGCTTGTACAAGGCTCTCACCCTGGCACCCTCGATACCACGCAACTGGTCCACGCTGCGCCGTTGTGGCGGATCTTCGCCAAATCTGCGGCGATACATCTCGCGCACGACCTTCAGCCTCGCCTCATCATCCAGTGCCAGCCTGGCCTGATGCAACAAGCGATCCGCACGCGCTCCGCCGGGTTGCCCGGCAGAGTACAGGCGTACACCGGCCTCCCCAACCCACACCAGCAAGGTACCGACCTCGGCGGCCAACTTGCACGCCGCATGTGAGGCCCGCACGCCAGGCTCCAGCATCAGGCAAGCAACGCCACCCACGGGGATATGGGTACGCACTCCGGTCACATCAACCGCCACAAAAGCACCATCGAGCACGTCCAGCTGGCAACGCTCCACAAACAGAACGGAAAGCCGTTCCTTGATGGGGAGCGGCTTGAGCTTGGGCAACAGTTCAGCCATGGCGTACAGGGACCAGCGAAAGAAGCCCCAGACCCAAGGACTTCGCATGACCGATCCCCTGGATCATCACCGATTGCAATGAGGCCGGCTGCTCAAGCTGCAAGATGCCTTCAAAGCCCACGGCCTGCACCGTGATGAGATGGCCTTTCTTCCTGAGCGCCCAACGTTCGCTGCGGGTGCGCAGAACGTCACGCAGGGCGCAACCAGCTTTATCCATCTGTCTGTTGAGCCAGGCCACCTGCTCCTCTTCCTTGTTCAAGCCATAGCGCTTGCCTTCGCGGGAGACGGTCGGATTGGCCAATAGACGAAACCGGTAATGCCGCTGCTCTTGCAGCAACGCAGACAAATCCAGTTGCTTGGCGAGATGCTCAAGGACGTACCCGGCAGGCAAAGTGTCCCAACGCCCTGGCTGGTCCGACTGCACCAGCAGGACTGCCTCGCCCTGCATCGCATCCACGCTGTCAAGCCGCCATAGGAAACGTGCAGGACAGGCATCATCGCCTTCGACAAAAGCACGCGTCAGCGTGCGATGCATTTCGTAAGCACTGGCCAGGTCCCGGCGGCCATGCGCAGTGCGGCCATCAAGCCTGAGTCTGGTCAGATACATGGATCACCTCCGGTTTGACAAAGCGCGGACCAAAGCGACGTTGCGCAAACGGCCCCACTGGCTGGTCGAGCCTGACCGCACCTTCCGAGGGATGCTCCAGCATCAGCCGCAAGGGCTGACCGGCCTGCTCGCCATGCGCGGTGGCCAGGCGCGGCCAGGAGCCCAATACCGTCAGCAGATCGCCCTGCTGCACGCCTTCAGGCAACCATACCGGCAGCGAAGGCGGCATGGCCTTGCGGCCCAGTGACAACGGCCAGACCGGTCTTTGCAACGCGCTATAGATGGTGTTCAACAGGGAAGCATCTCCCTCCAAGCCGACCAGGAAAACCGCGTCGGACAAATAAAAGCGCGGGCTGACCACAGTGCGCTTGGCATCCGACTTTCCAGTTGCCAACAGCACACCGGTCGCGGTCTGGTAGTCACGCATCAACAAGCCTTCCCGGTCCACTCTGACGGCCATGCGCAAGGCCGCCAGATCATCGACCGGCAGACTACGGTCACGTCCCAAGGCCGCGCAGATCAATCCGATGACGCCGGACTTGGAGGGCTCCATGCCGCTATCACGTTCGTCAAAGCGGCTGGTGGTTCCCCACGCCTGCATGGGACCGGCCAGTCGCAGCAACAAGGTCGCCATGTCATTGCTCCAGTTCTCGGCGCACTTGCTCCACAATCCAGTCGGCCAGAGCCGTCAACGTGGGCTTGACTTCGCCTTTTGCTTGCGGCCATGCGCCGGACAGATCGACGTAGGCCCACTGGTCGCGCTCATCGCCATAGACCGCCGCGAGCTGGCCATCATAGGCCGCCAGGGCCGATACCGATGGCCCCGTCAGTGCTTCGCCATTGCGGGCATAGACCGGCTTTTCAAAGGCATTGGCCAGATTGAGCGGACTGGCATGACGCAGTACCACACCGATGAAACTGGGCGGGTTGTGGGCCGCAAAGGTATTTTGTTTGCCTGTCGGGATGGCGCGGGCGATTGCGAGCGTTAACGCTCGCAATCCGGCCAGCGTCAACTCGCGGTCGCCTTGCAGGTTGCTCTCCAACTTGACGGGATCGACCACGGCATAGCGATAGAAGGTGGCCGAATTGAATTCCACCTGTCCGATCATGCCGGCTCCGGCTTCATCGGCACCGCCCTTGTCATCCACGGCGGTGAAATAATCAAACTCGCGCTCTATGCGGTGCGTGCTGATTGCGTGTGCCACCTGGCAGGCCGCATCCTGATTGACTTCTGGCATATCGGCCAACATGCGCCCGAACAAGGCGACATCGAGCGCCTTGCCACCATTCATGATCTGTCTGGCTTGCTTGACCAGTTCGGCTGGCGCACTCGCCTTGGCGTCCTTCTTACTTTTCTTCTCGCTGCCGGCGGGAGCGGCCAGTGCATCCCAATGCGCATGAATCAGTTCAGCGAAACCGTCGATCTCCTGCTGCCCGAGGAAGAGCAGATATTCGGTCTTGCCATCGTCCTTGAGCTTCAGGCCCACCGCCGAGAGCGCCGTCTCGATGCGGCTATCCACATCATCCGCCTGGCGGCCATGCTGGTCGCGCAATTGCGTGCGCAGCAGTTCCAGCAACTTCTTGGTACGGATACCTTGATGCTGCGCCGGGAATTCGATCGTCAGGCGAGTGGCACGCTTGAAACATTGACTGCTCACTCGGGCACGGCGATAACCGCCGAAGACGGCATCCTTGGGCGCGCCGGTATCGTCACGATTGAGATTGGAAGGGGCGAAATTCTGGATCAGGTGGAACTCGAGAAACAGGCTCATGGTGGATTCTCTCAAGAGGACAACATCATTGAAAAATAAAGGATTAATGCTCTTGCAGGCTGGGCTAGCGATAGAAATCCCGAGCCCAGCGCTGACGGATGCGGTCACGCGCCTCGACCTGATAGGGATGCAAATAACGGAACAGATCCTCCAGCAACGCTTCGTAATTGATGGCATGACCATCGGCTGCCACCAGGGTGATGATCTGGCGCAGATAGTGCGGCAGGTCTTCGGGATCAGCCGCCAGCAAGGCGACAAAGCGCTGTTCGATACTGCCGCTCTGGCGCTCCTGCATCAGCTTGCCTAACGCTGCTGCCAGGCTTTGTGCAGGTCCATGCTGGGGATGACGGGCATACAGCGCGGCCGTCACATACAGGGCCAGGCGCGCACTGTCCTGGGCATGACTATCGGCGGGAACGAATCGCTCCACGTAAGGAAAGGCGGGCGGATAAGCGCCCGGCGCGAAGCCGGCGCTACGGCGCAAGATCGCCATCGCGCCACGGTTGTGTTGCTGCAGATCTTGCAAATGCTGGATAAACGCCTGCGTATGTTCAGACATGGGAAGTCTCCTCGGAGGGGGATGCGAGATGGGCACGCAAGGGCCGGATCAGCCCCAGATAGAAAGATTCAGACTGGGCACGGGCGCGCAATGCACGGGCACTGTCGCCCAGTTGACGGGAGACCGTGCGCCACGCCATCTCGGCGGCCTCCAGTCTGGATGACTTCCAATAACTATCGGCTTGCTCAATCTGATCTGTGGCCAGGATTTCCAGCAGCTCAGGCAAGCGCCGCTCCAGCGTGGAGAAATACGCAGCGGCGGTAGGGCCATTGTCGAACAGGGCTCTGGCGCGACTGCGCGTATCCTTGTGGTCCGGGTCGGGCATGGCTTTGGCGAGCATAATGCTGGCCGTCTTCCTGAGGCTGGCATAGAGTTCTTCGCTCTCGCGCAAGTAGCCGCGTAGCAACTCGCCCGCATCTGGCTGGGCCAGCAGGCGCTGTGGCAGTTCGAAGCAGTCCACCCGCCAGCGCAGGAGTTTGGCCTGATCGCTGGCCAGACCGAGGACCATGACATTCAACCAGGGGTCGTCGTCACCCAATTTGTCCAACAGCACATTGGCATAACGCAGCACCGCCGCCGGCAGAGCATGTTTGCCGCTCGCATCGGGAACCAGGCTGGGCAGATCGCGCCATATCGCCCTGCCTTCGCTGAAGCCCAGACGCACCATGCCCACGCTACCGGCACGGTAGCTCGCCATGGTATCGGGTGCGTGTTCGTCATCGGCCAATGCCAGACCAGCGGCAAAACGTATCTGGCTGACCGTGCGGCCTGTCTCATCATCGGCGAGCAAGAGGATCGCACGGCTCAAGCGCGTATATCGGTCGTTGGGACCAGCGGCCAAGGTCGGCTCGCCACGCAGGGCGGGCATCTGCGGCTGCGCTTTCTCCCAGGCTGGCAAGTCGCCTGCACTATCGGCTTTGGCGGGATGCAAGGCAAGACATAGCGTCTGCGCCAACGTCTTCCCCAGCGGCAAGACCGCAGCCGTATTGGCTAACGCGCCGGCCTTGTCGGAGTCGCGCAGCGTCTTGACCAGGCCACCGGGAGTATATTGCAGAAAGCCAAGCATCTGGCATATCAAGCGGGAGACCGGCATGCTGCTGGGTTGCGTGTCGACGGCATGATCGAACAATACCGGCGCATTGCCGTTGCTACTCTCCAGAGCAATTTGGGTCCAAGGCTTGCTCTTGTTGCGCGTTTCCTCGGCAGTGGCCAACAAGGCCACTTGCATGAAGGGATATTCCGGATGAAACACGTAGAAGCGTTCGCGCCAATGCTCCAGGTACCCATGAATTGCCTCAACCGGCAGGCCCTCGCGGAAATAACGCACCACCTCCTTCACCGTCCAGCTACCCAACTGCCGCGTCAAGGCGCGATGGGTGATGGACAGGAGCAAGCGATACAGCGCGATCAGATTGGGCGGTGTCGTTTCTGCCAGCGCCGCAATCCGGCCAGCGTCGGCAAACAACTGCATCAAGCCGACCTCTCTGACCTGTCCGTCGGTATAACGCACCGACAGCCAGGGCTCATCCAACAAGTTATAGGACTTCATGGTGATTGCCTTGCAGGTTGAGTGGAATAGACCAGACCCAGTGCAGGGTCCAGGGAAACGCAAAGTGTGCCGATCCGGCAGATGCCATCGCGTAAGAGCAATGGCTGAAAATGACTCAGCAGCGGGTGTTCGGAAAGAGCCACATACGCCTCTTGCGCCAGCAAGTGCTTGAGCAGGGCTTGGCGGGAAATCTTGATCTGGCGCGCATACAGCTGGCGTGCCAGCGCATCATCGAGCGGCGCATGCGGATCAAAAGTTGGGCCGTTTTCCTGAAGGTTCCATCGACCATCGGCACTCACCCAGACCGGAATGGCGGTCACGCTCTCGCCACCCAGCCTAGTCTGATTGCGCAGGGCAAGGGTGTCGTCTTCGTCTGCGCCATGGGGCTTGTCTTGATAGGCGTAATCGGGCGATTCGCGCGGATCGATGGCGACATGGCGGGCCAGTTGTGCTTGCCAGTCAATCAGTGCCTTGTGCTCGATGCGGCTGACATCCTCGATTTTCTCGACGATCTCGGTCGCCAGCGGGGGCAGCGTAGGCCACGGCGCATAGACCGCCTGCACCAGCCGGTCGATATCATCTGGCAGGCGCCACAGCGGTTCGTTGAGCAACAGAGCCCAGGTCACCAGGCACAGGTAATCGCCATAGATCCGGCCCCAACCGGTGCTCTGCAAATCCGGCAGGCGCTCGGCCAACAGGCCGGCGACATAAAGCCGTGGCTGCTGATGCGCCAACGGGCGCGCATCGCGCCGATGACGGTGCAAGCGACCGGCGCGCTGTAGCAACAGGTCTACGGGAGCGAGATCAGAAATGAGAAAGTCGAAGTCGATGTCCAGGCTTTGCTCGGCCACCTGAGTAGCGATCAGCAGGGCGCGAGCGGGCCGCATGGCGCTCGATCCGAAAATGTTGAGCACCTTGTTTTCGATCTGCTGGCGGTCGTCAGCCGGAAAACGGGCGTGAAATAGTTGCACTACAGTCTCTGGCGCGACAGCGCCAGCCAGACGCAAGTAAAGCTGCTGCGCCCGATCCACCGTATTGACCAGGATCGCACCGCAGCCGCCCTCCGCCAATGCAGCCAACGCTTTGGCAGCGATGCTGTCGAGCGACTCATCCAGGCCGCTCACCGCAATGGGGGCTTGCTGACGTGCCGGAAAACTATCGCCCCTCACTCCCAGGTCATCGGCCACCAGCACCCTTGGATAAGGACAATCGGGAATGTCATCGCTGACATTCCAGGCACGCAGCAGCGCTTCGCGTTTCTTGTCTGGCAGGGTAGCGCTCATCAGGATCACCGAGCAGCCCAGTTCCTTCAACCAGCGCAGGAGCATTTCGATGAGACCACCGGTATAGGCATCGTAAGCGTGCACTTCATCGAGCACGACAACCTTGTTGGTCAACCCCCATAACCGCACGAAATGATGTTTGACGTTCATGACACCGAACAAACCCTGGTCGATCGTACCCACGCCATAGGGAGAAAGCAGTCCACGCCGTTTCTGTGCGAACCAGGCCGAAGACCGTACGGCATCCTCCGGCGACTCTCCCCAGATATCACGCAAGCGCGCCACCGTGGCATTCATCGCCGCACCACCATGGGCGAGCTGGAGATCGAGCGTCGAATCTCCCGCAAAGGCCCGGAGAAACTTCAAGGTCCGCTCGAACATCGCATTGCCCGTCGCCTGGGTCGGCAAGGCCAGGTAGAAGCCGCGATGGGCCTGGCGCGCCTGCAGACGCAAGCTGGCAAGAAAGGCCAGTTCGGTCTTGCCCTCGCCCATCGGCGCCTCCACGACGATCAGCGAAGGCCCCTGCCCTTGCGCGAGCAGACGATCAGCTACTTGTTGCAGCGGGCGCGCCGTGACTTTGCCAGGGATATCCAGAATCTGGGCGATGAGCTGGTCGGTAGACGCCCCGTGTTGCCGCAGCAACGGCGCCAAAGAAGGCCAGGCCAGTTTGTCCGGATCGGCCAGCACCCGAGCGGCTATTTCGCATGACGTGGCGTAATGGTCGCCAAGGGTTTCGCCACGCTCGACCGGCGCAAACCAGTCGGCGTTGGAACCTATCCAATCGCACACGCTGGTCAGGCCCGCGAGCCATTGCACGGCACTCAATGAGAGGGATTGATCAGGAGGAAGAGAGGGCGGCGCCAGCACCGCCCAATAGGCATCGAATATTTCCTGGCGAACCTGTTTCCATAGGGCAGGTTCGCCCGCGGGCTTGGCGGCTTGTCCGGGTAGGAAATTGAAACCATGATGCGCGCTGACGGCCTGCGTGACCGCTGAGGCCCAATCGTGCTGTACGCCTCGGGCGGTCAACAGGGGGACGAGCAGTTTAGCCGTCGCCGCGTCATGACGATCAAGCTTCAGGCAAGCGTCCGGAGAAAAGGAGAGGCCGACATTGCTGTCGCGCTGCATCCCGGCATCCCATTTGGCCTGGAAGCCGGGAATGGCCTTGCCCAGATCATGCAAGCCGACCAGGCAGGCCAGCCATCGCCGTACATGAGACTCCGGCAAGCCGAACCACTGCCCAAGCCGGGCTTGATCAACGGGGCAATGTTCCAGAAGAACGTCAGCCACGGCGGCAACGTCCAGCATGTGGCACAGCAGACCATGCCCCTGCGGGTCACCACTTTTAGCCCAAATACTTCTGACGGCCGGATGAAGCGCATCGAAGCGCTGTAAATGCGTGATATGCGGCAACTGTCCCCCAACAGTAAGTCATCGCCGTCAACGACGTCCGCTGTTTAAACCGACATGGGTTTAATAATTCACGTACAGGTCAGTCAAGCGGAAGTCACAAACACGGTACAACAGGCGATAGCTCATCATCTTATTCGAGTGTAGAAAATTCGACAACACCCCCTCCTTTTTGCTTATCGAAAAGTTCGTTGGAACAGCTGTTGCCAATCATAGTTCGGACTATTAGCTCGGACGTCAAAAAGCGGGGAGCTTGAGGCGGGCAACATCATGCACAGTGGCCCCTGCAGTCCGATGCCTGCCGGGCTGATATTGCTTGGGCCTTCACGCTCCTCCACCGGTGCGACTACCTCAACGGCTCCCATGCCAGCTTTATCCTCTACATGGCCTACACGGCCAGCAACGTCAACGACGTGGACAAGCTGCGCGAGGCCATGCGCAACAGCAAAGGGCCGGGCAACTTCCGCAACCTGTTTTTGTATGCACCAGGCGGCAAGAAAGACGGCCTGCAGATGCTGCCGGTTTCCGAGATCGCGGCCAAGGATGAATTCTTCAACATCAAGAACTGCACGCGCGACGACGTGCTGGCCGCGCATCGCGTACCGCCCTAATTACTCGGGACCACGCACAACAACACCGGCGGATTCGGCGATGTGACGAATGCCGCCGCCGTCTTTGGCTGCAACGAGATTGAGCCATTGCAGGCGCAGTTCCTTTCCTTGAACGAGTGGGCCGGCCAAGAGGTGGTGCGCTTCCGTCCCTATCAACTTCTTACCAATGAGGATAAATAATTATGAGTGATTACGCCGACAACGCAGACAGCAGGATCTATCGAACCATCGCCGCCGACCTGGCCGCAGCACGATGTGCTCGACCTCTGCTCGCTGACTTCCACTGCCACTTTTGCGATGAGCCAATAGGAATCGAGTTGCTTTTCTGCGATTCGGACTGCAGAGATGATTTCAACGCCATACTGCCGCTGCGAGGCGCGCGGGGAAGCAGTCCTTCTAGTTAAATAGGGATTATCCCGATTTAGGTACGTTGTTCTAAGGATTACACTCTCTTCCGAAATGGAGAAAATATGTCCTCACACTCAAAAAATATTGCGGCCCGTTACTTTCGCATCGTGACTTCTGTCGCAGACATGGCGGAGAATGGTGAATTGGTGAGCGATCTCTCTCATTCGGCAGTTAGGGCGTGTGTGTCTGCCATGCATACAGACGGAGCGGAGGCAATAGATGTGTATCATCTTTTCGGCGATGCGCTGAAAGAAAAATATCAAGAAATTTCTCCGCATCGAGAGAAGTATAGGGCCGTGCTGGAGTCTGCCTACACTCACATGGCCTTCTTGCTATTGCGAGAAGACGTTGATTCCGCTCTCTTCCTCAGACCTGGGGTGATGAATACTAGCGAATCCCATATTTCACTAAGTCTCGAGCAATAGCAAACTCGCATCCGCCTATTCTGCGCCCCCCGGTCTTTGAGAATGCCGGGTAACAAATACAGGAGGAGAAATGTCTGAGGCCGTGTTAAGAAAAATCGTGGGACGATACGTCCAGTCTATAGCGGCGATAGAGAAAAATGCGTCGAGAGAGGAAGTTGTCGGTGATTCAATACGGTCACGGGTAAAACGATGCCTTCTCGAGATGCAGCATTCCGGCGCGCACGCAGACGATATTCGCGTAGTTTTTGATAACTTGGAACATTGCTCTTCAGTAGATTTCAGCTCAGTTGAGCCAGAAGCTTCCAGACTCCTCACAGTAATGAGGCTGCACGTCGAATTTCTTCTTTTTGTCGAAGAACGTCAGAAGTCAAATTCATCTGCACCAACAAAAGCAGGCGATGATTCCGCCTCTCTTTTAACTCTTACTGGCCAAAAATCTCAGCTTGAGCACTGAGCTGACGTTTTCCCGGCCGAATTAAGGTTCTTGAATACTTACGATCTTCTAGATTCACGGATCAATTAGATGCATCCCGAGAAGCCGAACAATTCGAGTCATCGCGCCCTTTAGTGAACATCTCCGCCGCGCTTGAAAACCGTTCCTGAGAAATCTCCAGCAACTGCATTCCTGCCTGCAGACGGAACCAGGCCTGCGCAAACGCTGCACTCCACGCTCGGTCTGCCGCCGTTCAATCGCCTTGATGACCATACGCAATGCCTTCACGGCATCCACCTGAACAACCGCTGGCTTTAAGCCATTATCAAAGCCAGTCGTGCTAGAGAAAGTCGTGAGCTTCGCTTAGCGCAGAAGGATGGTTTCCAGCAGGCACAATTGGCCCCGATTGGCGCCGCAATATTGCAAAAACTCAATGCTTCCAAATATCCAACGACGGCATGCACGGTCGAAGCTCGCGCGCGGAAGGTTGCAATTCAATGTTTGCTATCGCCACTTTGCTTGAAAAACCTCTCCCGCGAAGTCTCCAGCAACGGCGTCCCCGCCTGCACGCACAGCCAGGCCTGCGCGAACTCCACCACCCCGCGTTCGGTTTGCCGTCGCTCGATTCCCTTGATGACCATGCGCGATGCCTTGATGGCGTCCACCTGGACATCCACCAGTTCCATGATGACTTCGCCGCTGTCACGCTGCAGCCGTGCCGCTAGCATGATGCCGGCCTTTTTGTAGAGAAACTCGGGCCGATAGATCCGGCGCAGACCCCACATCGCCGCCTTGACGATGACCCGCAGATCGTCGGTCGGCTCGGGCAAAGGCACGGTGCGGCCGTTGTTGTATTGCGGCTCGTCCAGCTTGAAACGATCGGTCTCCACGAAGACATGCACGGCACCGCAGGTGGAGCCCTGCGCGCGCAGCTTCTCGGCGGCGCGGGCGGCGTAGGTGCTCACCGATTCCTCGATCTCGCGCAGGCACAGACACGCGCTCGCCATAGGAGCGTGATGAGACGATCTGCTGGCGCGGCGGTGCCACGTCCTCCAGGGCGAGGCAGGAGACGCCGCGCAGCTCAGCGCAGGTGCGCTCCATCACCACGCCGAAGTGCTGGCGGATGGCTTTCAGGGGCGCGTTGCGCAGCTCCTGCGCGGTGCGGATGCGTAGGCGCGCAAGCTGCTCGGTGATGCGTCGGCCCACGCCCCAGACATCGCCCACTTCAATCTTCGCCAACAACTGGTCGACCTCGGCCGGCGGCAGGCTGGCCAGATCGCACACGCCGGCGAACGGCGGCTGCTTCTTCGCGATGTGGTTGGCCAGCTTGGCAAGCGTCTTGGTGGCACCGATGCCCACGCAGACCGGGACACCGACCCAGCCCAGCACCTGCTGGCGGATGGCCTGGCCCATGTCGCACATACTCGGCCAGAGGCCGGCCAGGCCGTCCAGCGCGAGGAAGCTCTCATCGATGGAGTAGACCTCCAGGCGCGGGCTGTACTGGCGCAGCACGTCGGTGACGCGGTTGCTCATGTCCGCATAGAGGGTGTAGTTGGATGACAGAGCGACGATGCCGTGCTGGCGGGCCAGGTCCTGCATCATGAACCATGGCGCGGCCATCTTGATGCCCAACGCCTTGGCCTCGTTGGAGCGCGCCACGGCGCAGCCATCGTTGTTGGACAGCACCACCACCGGCCGCGCGCGCAGCTTGGGATCGAAGACACGCTCGCAGGAGACGTAGAAATTGTTGACGTCGACCAGGGCAAAACCGGCGGGGCTGGGCGGCTGGGTGCTCACAGCATCTTCCTGGCCACGCCCACCACTACGCCGAAGACTTCTAGCACCTCGCCATCGCCGAAGCGGATCGGGCGGAAATCTGGATTCTCGGGGTGGAGCTCATAGGCGCCGTTGACCAGGCGCAGGCGCTTGATGGTGAATTCGCCATTGACGATGGCCACCACGATGTGGCCAGGCTGGGGCGATATTGAACGGTCCACTACCACCTTGTCGCCCTCGACGATGTGCGCACCGCTCATGCTCCAGCCGGCCACATCGAAAAGGAAGGTGCAGGCGACGCGATCTACCAAGTATTGATTCAGGTCCAGCGGATCGGCGGTGTAGTCGGCGGCAGGGCTGGGGAAGCCGGCATGCAGCTTGTGCGTGATGTGCAGGGCCAGCGGCCCGCCAGCGAATTGGATGGCCGGGACGGGCTGGACGGGGCTACCTGGCGGGACGGGCGCGGGATAGGCGAGGCATGACATATTAGCAACACAAAGCAATGGTTAGTGATAAATACTGTATATATGTACAGTCTTTATCACTTTCCCGGCCCCGCGCGCGCGGTTGCCCCCACCCCGCGCCTGCCCGCTATATAGGTCGGTTTTGACTCAGATTTGCGTCAAGCGCCGAAGCCCGCCCAGTCTGAAATGCCACCCAGCGAGGGCGAAGTTAAATTTGACGCACTTTGACTCACACTTTGTTGTGTTGGCGCCGACAGTGTAGGATTAGAATTTGTACTTGAATGTGTACAGATATACCGAATAAGATATACCGAATAATTGCCAAAAAACAATTTTTATTGGGCGATATTCTTGTGAATTAATTAACAACTCCAATGAAGAAAAATACCGCGCTGACGGCTATCGATTTATTTGCTGGGTGTGGCGGCCTAACCCAAGGGCTAAAAGACGCTGGATACAAGGTCTTGGGGGCTGTTGAAATAGATCCCAAGGCTCGCGCCACGTACTCGCTCAATCATCCCGATGTGCCGCTGGTGGGTGAGGATATCCGTGCAGTCACCTCCAGCCACCTCACAAAATCGTCCAACGTAACAAGAGGTCATTTGGATTTACTAGCCGGATGTCCGCCATGCCAAGGCTTTTCGACAATCCGAAGGCTCAATAAGCCTAATGCAGTTCGCGATGAGAGAAATAACCTAATTGATGAATTTCAGCGATTAGCGCTGGAATTAAATCCCCGCATGATCATGTTGGAAAACGTTCCTGGCATCGTAAAGTACCGGAAATTTTCCGAGTTGGTACGAGCACTCAAGCGAGCTGGATATTCGGTGACATTTGACGTCATGGATGTATCCGACTTCGAAGTTCCGCAACGACGGAAACGCTTGATTCTAGTGGCCAATCGAATTGGTCCTGCAATATTGGCAAAAAAATGCACGAAAAGGGTAACTGTCCGCGAGGCAATTCATATGCTGGGCGAAGCCGGCCTCAGTGGAGACCATCTCCATGATGCGCCAGCAAAAAGAAGTCAGCATGTTCAAGATTTGATCGCATTAATACCTAAAGATGGGGGAAGCCGCCATAGTTTGCCACCTGATATGCAATTAAAGTGTCACAAGGGTACAAGCGGTTTCAACGATGTATATGGGCGCATGAAGTGGGATGACGTAGCACCGACTATTACGAGCGGTTGCGTAAATCCGTCTAAGGGAAGATTTCTCCACCCTGAATATAATCGAGCGATCACTCTCCGTGAGGCAGCAATTCTTCAAGGCTTTCCCAAAAACTATAAGTTTGACCTTTCCCACGGAAAGGAAGCAATTAGTCTAATGATTGGCAATGCCCTGCCGCCTAAATTTATTAAGCAACATGCAGTTGCAATGGCCGAAAGTCTAAAAATATGAAGCCAATTGAGACGCTAATTGAATCAATTAGCAAGGCATTTAATGAGAAGAAATTCGATCGATTTATTCACGATATAACATTTCCAAAGTTCAAAAGAATTGCTGCTGGCGCGCGCATAGATTTCAGATATCCAATAACGTTATTAGTCGGTCCGAACGGTGCAGGAAAAAGTTCTGTATTACATGCACTATGGGGAACCCCAAAAAATTACAGCACGAGTCGCTTTTGGTTCTCTACTCCAGTGGACCCGATCGAGGGTGTTCGCAACGATGTGCCGCGATACTGGTATTCCCATTACATTCGCGACCTGGATCGACTTGTCCAGACTAGAAAAGTCTTCGGAACAAAACGGCTCGGCTACTGGGAACCTTCAAAGCCGTCCACCCAAGATGGAATGGATCCGCTTCTCAGAGGCCCGAAAACAAAATATCGAGCCAGTGATCGATGGAGCCCTGTAGTTAGAAAAGTTACATATATAAACACGAAGGCCGAGACAAGTGCTTTTGATCGATTTTTTTACCAAAGCTCCGTAGCCAATCTTCAGCAACGCCAAGCAACATTTGTTCGTGAATCTGCGCGTTTGCACAACGCGATATCTAAAGGATTGACCACTCAACACATAGGGAAAGGCCAATTTGTTTTTTCCAATCAAGCGATAGGCCCAGTAAGCCTGAAAATAATTAACAAAATTTTGGGCAAAGAATACACATCTGCTACCCGCATTGTTCATCGGTTCTACGACCGCAACGGGGCGCCTAGCGTGATATTTAGGACTCAGTCGCATACCTATTCCGAATCATTTGCAGGTAGCGGCGAATTGGCCGTTGTGAATATGGTTTTAGAGCTGGAGAAAGTCCCTGCCAATGGTTTGCTTCTGCTAGACGAACCCGAAACGTCTTTACATCCAGGGGCGCAAACTCAGTTGATCAACTACCTTCTCGAAATGGTCGACGAGAAAAAAATTCAGGTCGTCATCTCTACACATTCGCCAACTTTTGTAGATCTTCTACCGGAAACTGCCCTGGTAGTGCTGGACGAAACGCCGGCCGGCACAAATGTAATGGCGAATGCAACAAAGGCCTCCGCATTTTCTAAATTGGGCCACCCCGATCCTCATCGATATACTATCTTTGTGGAGGACGTTCTCTTAAAGGTTCTTGTGGAAGTTGCGCTGTATCGCAACACCAGCAAAGAAATTCGGGATAAATGTGACGTGATCGCCGCGACATGTGGCGCTTCGGAAATGCTCTCGCATCACATACCCATATTCGTCTCCTCTAAGTTGCCGGTCCTCATGGTGCTTGATGGTGACCAGCAGACATTGCTGGATGAGATAAAAGATCCCGTCGAACTGTCACCAGCCGCAAAATCCCAACTCATAGAGAAAATCGAGAAAACTCACAAGGTGAAAATTGTGGGCTCAAAACCGGATGTGGATGGCTGGCTCAAATGGGCAAAAGAGCGCGTTATCGCTATAAATGAAACCTGCCCGGAACAAATTTTCCTACAGCTTCTCAAGCCTGACCTTGCCGAGATAGCCACAATGTCAAACCAAGAATGCAAGAAGCAGCTTAGGCAAACGTTAAACAAGCGCGGGGACGACACGTCAGCCCAAGTATTGCCGGCTCTGTTCCGCACCAAAATCAATGACAACTATCAAGAAAATGGCATGATCGTCGCCAAACTAACTTCCCTGGCCGAAAAGATTACAGCGGCATTTGAATATGTGCCGATAAGGAAGGGAAAACAATAGTCATCCGCTGCGCTTCCCCTGCTGCTCCACGGCTCTATCAGAGAACCCTCATATAGCCGGCTATGGCGATGGAGGCTGCACGATTGCTACCAGGGCAAGGGCTATGCCGGCTTCGCGCGCTGTCTCTTAATGGCAAATCCCGTCTAGGATTTCGAGAGAGAATCCGGTCTTCTAGGTAGGGAATATTTTTCCTAAACCAGTGCAAAGCCGTGAATTTTCGCACGGTGTCCGTAACCAGTGGCCCGCGCCGGATGAGGCCTTGCCTCGCGCCGCCAACCTGAGCTTTTGACGCGTAATCCGTTGCTGCATTACCTCGATCAAATTTTACTAAGGGAGAACTCACAATGAGCACCATGGCACAGGCAATTAGAGGATTTTTGCAAGACACGCCGACGGGAGCAACGCGTCAACAAATTAGAGAATATATCGGTGCGCGTTTTCCCGGCCAATGGAAGCCTGGGACTTTAACGGCTCATCTATATGGCTGCCAAGTTAATAACACAACCGCCTATCGTCATCACCCTTCTGCAGAGAAGTTCTTGTTCAAAGCTGACAATGACCTCTTCTATATCTATAACGAAAACATTCATGGAAAGAATATCTGGCGGGTTTCAGATGCAGATACGGAGCTTATAAATGAAGAAGACATCGAGCAACGAGTAGAGGCGTCAATTACCTATGAACGCGATGTTGAAGAGCACCTAATTCGGAACCTTGGAGCCATCGAAAAAGGCCTTACATTTATAGCAAGGCAGGAGCGGATTGAGGTCGGGATTGTCGATATTCTTGCCCAAGACTCTGCCGGTCGCCGCGTTGTGATTGAGTTAAAAGTCGGAGAAGCAAAAGACGCGGTGATCGGGCAGATTGCAAGATATCTTGGGTGGTATGCAAGAGTTGACAAGCAGCGTCCTCGCGGAATGGTGATCGCGAGCGATTTCCCGGATTCGATTAGATATGCAGCTGAAGCGATACCGGATTTGTCTTTAGTGACCTACAAAGTGCAATTCTCCTTCAACAAAGCGGGTATTGAAGAATTTTAGGGCCACACTATTGTGGACAACGACAACTTTAGTAACCATTCGCATCTGGCAACGGAAATTCCGCTCCGCAATTCCAAAACGAGCCGCCTCCTATTTGGCCTTGCGGGCCGCTGTTTTCCCGAATTGCGGAGCAAAATATTAACTAACTCATTGATTTTTATGATTTTCCCCGCAGATTCGTAATCAGTAGGTCGACGGTTCGATTCCGCCCATCAGCACCAGTTTATAAGGGGTTCCGGCATACGCCGGGACCCCTTTTGGGTTATAGTAGGGGCAGTGGGTTATAGAATTGCCCCAATCATCTGTTCACCACGTAAAAAAACCGCATCTCTGCGGTTTTTTGTACGCCGTTAAAACGGCAAGCTGTCGACCGTAATTAGGGCATCGAAAGCCAACGCTCCTTCCAACCAGATCTTTACCGAATAAACTCCGTCCTCGACCTCCTGGTTGCGTACCAAATTCTTGTCGCCTTTAGTGAGGTGCGGCCTATCTTTGCTGTACCAGATTTTACCGTTTTCGATATTCTTAACTGCAAGCGTTATTTCAATCTCACGACCGTCTCGCCTCGGATTCAACTCAATCTTTAATCCATCTGGCGTCAACGACACAGACTTAACAAAAGTATAACGATTTTCGAATATGCCTACCTCGCTGTAAACGCGAATCTTGTGCCTGATATCTCGCGCCGCCTTACCGCCTAGACGAAGCAAGGTTTGCTTCTCTGCTTGAGAGCGACACAAAATACCTTTGAGATGCAGCTCCAGGTCAAGTGGCGACTGTACCAAAACCTCAGTGCAGCGGGCGTTAATTATCTTGGCCTTTTCTTCTGGCTGAAAAGCAGAATCATGAAACACAGAGCCAAAGTCTATTTCGTCAAAGAACTCTTCTGTTTTATCAAAGACGGTCCCATGGCTTTGCATATTGCCGGAAGAAAAATGAGTGTCCTCCATCGTCAAAACTGACCTTGCGGAGAATAAGAACATAACGAGCATCGGCGCATGAGCCGACTGCTCAAGATGTTGAATTGCATTTAAATCTGACCCACTGGGGGTGCGGACAAAATCTTGGACTACCTTGGAGGTAGTTCATGTATTCATACGAAGACCGAATCAAAG
>QFZN01009378.1_pt1 | contig 27151 bp, 9 predicted proteins | sample 1740101 | NCBI WGS metagenome assembly QFZN01 (sample SAMN09210849, study PRJNA391713) | Ciliate metagenome, whole genome shotgun sequencing project. | isolation source: combination of 50 Heterometopus sp. ciliate cells from an enrichment culture... | host: Heterometopus sp. ...
CATTAGCAAAGTACAAAGATCACAGTTTGATAAACAAAATCTATTAATAATACTAGATAATGTGATAACTTTGTTTGAATCCCTTTCACTTACATCACTTATATACTTTGATTCCCAGCCCTCTGTATGAGCAGAGCACGGGGACGGTTCTTCTGCCTGGTTTTCAGCACTTCGCAATTTTCCAGATTATGTTGGCAGATATTCCGGTTACCCTCGAAATTTGCCTTGAAGAAACCCCTTCAAAGTTCAATATTTCTTTTATCAGTTTCAATTGCTTTTCCTTTGGTTCTGCCTGTATCATTACTGACTTGATTCCTAATTCATCATATATTTTCACAATCAACTCTGCATCTGTTAGACGCACTTTTTCATCGATGTCCAGAGCCTTATCATCATTTTGCTCATGCATATATCTCTCAAAATCATCTCTGCACATTAGTTCCATTGCGAAATCGGTATCAGCCAAGTCTGGCATAAAGATATATTCTTTATAGCTACTCCATTTGTAGTCGCTTAGGTTTTCGCAAAAACCCGCTTTCATAGGATTCTGATGAATATATCTCAAAACAGTAATAAAATATGCATCCGTTTCAACAGCCTCGCTTTTGAACCTGTCCTGAAATAAATGTCCGCTGCGCTTATACTTCCAATTGTACCAATAAACGTATCGTGTTCCGATGCGCTTAAATATTTGCTCGAGCCTTTCGTTCTCTTCCTTTATAAGAAGATGAATATGATTTCCCATAAGGCAGTAACCATACAATTCATACCCGCAAATTTTCTTGCACTCCGAGAGAACCTGCACAAACTTTTCGTTGTCTTCTTCGTCGCAGAAAATCGTTTGCCTGTTGATTCCCCTCAGCATTACATGATAAATTCCGGTTGAACTTTTTATTCTTGCTGCTCTTGGCATATAACAATCACCTCACAGGCATTATACCAGACCTGTGAGGTGATTACAAGCAGAAGAACCGTCCCCGTGCCCACACCCGTGCCCACATCCGTGCCTACGTGCCTAGTTAGCCTACCCCCGTGCCTACCGTGCCTACTGCACGTGTGATATGTCCCCTTGTTGCGAAAATGGCAAGGCCACGCAGCCGAAACTGCGCGGCCTAATGGCTGTGGAACAAAACATAATAAAAATGGTTTTTTAGTCATTTTCCACTTTATCAAAAGTAGTAAAAGCTATATCTATTGAGCAAATCTCACTTGCCTAACAGATAATCAGGACCCCATTCATCTTCCACATACTTAGCCGTAACCTTATTTAAAAAGGGGCGCCCACCAAACCTATCATCTATAAATTGTTCTTCCCAATAAGTCTTACATATAGGACAAAAGTATAACCCACGCCAAATCGGTTCAATTTGAATACTTATTTTTGTTAACTTATTTATTACTTTATCATAATCAACGTCTTCAATTTTATCATTTTGTGAGCAGCAAAACATATTTCTCTCCTTAATGTAGGTATGTAATAGTTGTGTTTAGTATTTGCGTTCCTCCAGCGAGTATCCATTCCCTGGCACCACCACCAGTTAGTCCACCTTGTACGAAGCCAGAATTAATTCTATTAATTGGGCTCGAAATCCCGGAGGTGCCGTTCAGTTCAAAGTTAAGTATTGCATTACCATTTGTTCTCAGTGCACCATTTGAATCTATCAGCGTCAATCTCTCTGCGGCATCTTGAGCTGATGATATTCCACTCATATCATCAGCGGCTGTTACCCAGAATTCATCTTTACCAACCAAAGCACCTTTGTTAGCGATTGCTTCAGCATAATCGCTACTCATTACTGTTGAAAACTTACCGTTTGCTGGAAGCGAATTAGTAACTGTATTACCCATTCCCTTAATAACATTTCCAACTTCGTCTACGACTTTGGAACCTTCTGCACTGATGTCCCCTGTTATTTCATCAATCACAGGAGCAGCACCTGCCCCGGCAGCACCTGCCCCGGCAGCACCTGCCCCGGCAGCACCTGCTGCTAAAGCATCCGCAATCCCCCAGGTTACAACAGAAATAACAGCAACGCCGAAAACACCCATAACAATTTTATCTGCTTTCGTAAGGGGTTGTGGCTGTTGTGGAGCAAAATATGCAGCCGTATAATCCGAATTAAACGTATTCGCAGCAGTCGTTGCTGTTCTTCCCGCATTTGCCGCCGATGTCAAACTAGGTTCTGCTTCTTTGCATATTGCAATAGTTTTGTTTGCATATGATATGGCTTCGCTTATATTTGCGCCTGCACTTGATGCCATTTTCTGAGCATATACTCCTGCAGCTCCAACTGCGGCCATTTCTTTATCGAAATTGCTGCCAAGGATTGTATTCATACTCCAGTTATCTGAAAACACACCGCCAGTATAAGCATTTTCTTTTATGTCCGAAGTCAATTTGTTTGCTTGTGTAATACATGCGGTGGCGGCGGTACAAGCTGTATCAACTTGTGTTTTTGCGTTGCTGCAATCACTTAAAATACTGCTGCATTTTGCGTCGAAACCGTCCATACCATCTGAAAGTTTGCTGATAGCCGTTAGTCCACTGCTTTCAAAAAAGTTGGTAATATTGTTTACAGATTGCGTAAATGCATTGATACTTGCAGTTAGCCCACTTAAATCAAGATAAAAATGCCCTGTCGGATCACGATACATCAACGGCTCATTGCGGCAGTATGTATACAGATTCAAACTCAGCGGATTGTTCATTTGACCGTAATAGGTGTCGGAGCTCATAAACCGAGCAGTTACTGGGTCATAATATCTCGCGTTGAGATAATACATTCCCGTTTCTTTATCGTACTGATATCCGGAATATGTGCAGCTGTTGCTTATGGTGCCGGTCTGTCCTGTCAGGTTGCCGAAAGCGTCATAGTAATAGCTTTCTACCACTGTTCCGCTGCTGTCTGTAAGGCCGGTTATGTCGCCGTGGCCGTTGTAAATGTAGTACAGGGTTTGCCCGCCTACCGTCCTAGAGAGTAGGGTGTCGTTTCCGTAGACATTGTACGCTGTCTGGTTGCCGCTACCGTCAAGCTCAAGCACAACCTTGTCATACTCGTAAGCGAACTTTGTTGTCGTTGTTGCTCCCGCAGTAGTAGCGTCCTTTTCCACGCGCAAGCCATCTCCGTTATATGCCATGGTTAAGGTGTTGGTACCTGTGCTTATGGAGGTTAGCTGATTAAAATTATCATATTCATATACTGCGCTGCTGTCAACACTATTACCCATCGAAGATACCCCGACACTCTCCGTATCGCCTGCCGCTGTGTACGCAACTGTCGATAAGGCCTTTGAGATGGTATTTCCACTGTTATCATAGTAATAGTTGGTTATATTGTCAGTACCGCTGCTAAGTGCCACATCCGTGCTTGTAAGCCGATTCTGTGCATTGTAGATATAGCTTGTCGTCGTCACACTTGTGCCAGATGTTTCTGTTCCACTCTGCCTGTTGCCCGCGGCATCATATGCATATCCCGTTACCTTGCCGCTCGGTTCCGTAATACTTGCAAGACGGTTCAATGCATCGTAGGTATAGCTCGTGGTTCCCTTGATGTCCAACTTCGTTACCATGTTTCCAGCGGCATCATAGGCATAGTTGTACGCCTCAAGAATTGTGGAGCCTTTCTTATTTGCCAGTGTGTTCAAACTGTTATCTGCATAGTAAGTATATTCTTCCGTTACCCCGTTGGAATATGAAAGCTTCTGCAGATTACCGTTGTCAAAGTACGTGTATGTCGTCGTGTCACTACCGACTACGATCTGATACAGCCGACCGGCCCTGTCATATATCTTGGTGTTTACGTTGCTCTTCGGGTCAGTCGTCGTTTCTCCAGTGCAATTACTCGGCATTCCGCTTGTCACGTCATACAAGAAAGTGCTTGTCCCGATTCCAGTTACCGTCTTGCTGATGACCCTGCCAAGCTCGTCATACACACGCTTAGTCGTTCCGGTCGAGTCGGTTTCCGTAAGTTGGTTGCCGTTATTGTCATAAGTATACCTAACCGTTTTATCTCCGGCAGTAACAGACAATTTTTGCCCGTGTATATCGTACGTATTTGATGTTATTATACCGTTCTTGTCGGTAGTCGTGGCAACAGTTCCGTTAGTGTTATAGGTATAGCTTATCGTCTTGGTGCTGTCCACTGTACCGTCCGACGCTAATCCACCTGCATCAATGCGCTCGGTCGTTAGATTGCGACAATTGTATTTAATGGTCGTTATATTGCCCTTGCCGTCCGTCTGCGTCAGGTTGTTTCCATTTGCGTCATAGGTGTAACTCGTAATTTCATTCAGAGCGTTTTTTACCTGGACTAGGCGGTTAAAGGAATCATACGTGTATTCTGTAGCGTTGTTATTTCCGTCAACCTTCTTTTTAATATTTCCCGCTCCGTCATAATACTGATAAACACTATGACCCAATGCGTCAATGGTCTGTGTCAAACGTCCATTGCGGTCATAAACATACTCCTTCGTATTATTCAGGGCATCAGTTGAATAAGTCTGTGCGCTATTGTCATTATACACCAGCTTTTCAATGGTTTTTCCATAAGGGTCTGCTTTTAGTATTAGTCGGTTGAGCTTGTCATAGGTGTAGCTGTACGTATTGCCGCGCCAGTTTGTTTCACTTGTCATGTTGCCGTTCGCATCATAAACGTCGGTGGTCGTTTGTGCAGTTGTTGCATTATTGATATCCGTAACGGTAACTGTTTTTATTGTATTGCGGTTGAGGCTGTCATAGGTATACGCTGTCGTATTTCCGTTACCGTCCGTCTTGTTGCACAGATTCCCGGCTTTGTCATATTGGGATGTTACGGTTATGCTTTGCGTACCGTCGCTTTTGTTGTCAGTTGTCGTCAGGACATGTCCCTGATTGTCATAGGTGGCAACCGTCTGTTTTTGCAGGCTGTCCAGCTGCTCAGCCTTTTGCCCAAGTTTTGTATACTTATATGTTGTGGTGTAACTTCCAATACTGGCATCACCCGGGAGAGTAATACTCCGAACGAAATTCATGTTGTTATAAGTATAGGCTGTAGTATTTCCGTTACCATCTTCACATGAGAGGACATTACCAAGCAAATCATATGTATTGGCTTTCATCAAGACTCCGCCAACTTTGACAGTGAGCACCTTTCCATCGTCGTTATACGTATATGCGGTAACAACACCGTTAGCATCCGTTTGTGTAAGTGCTCGCCCAAGTGCGTCATACGTATACAGTACCGTATGATCAAGTGAGGCAAGCTGGCATGCAGGGTCGGTCATTGTGGTTACTCTGTTTGCTTTGTCATATACATAAGTCGTCCCGTAACTGTTCTGAAAACCAAGAGCATCCTGCTTATAGGTCACATTTCCATTACCGTCGTACGTATATGCTACGCTTACGACCTGTTTCCAACTGCTTGTGGTACTGTCATAGTAGATCTGCTTTTCTGTTAGCTCCCGGTTTAGTATGTCGTATTTAAATTCCGTTCGAGACATACCAGAAACATCAGACTTGCTGCTGTAATTGTTCGGGGTAACCATGACCGTCTTTCTCCCCGCTCTGTCGTATTTGTATAAACATACTCCGCCAAGCGCATCTGTGACTGTACTAAGGTTCTCCTGCTTATCGTAAGCATACGTTGTTTGCATGTTCAAAGCATCTGTATACGTTTGGACGTTTCCGGCCCAATCATATGTTTTTGAGGTTGAAATAGTTACCGATTTGCCAGTTTCGTCTAATCCGGGTTGGCTTGTGGACAAGAGTCTATCCATCGCATCATACGCATTAGTCGTTACCACGCCATTTGCATCTGTCGAAGTTTTTACGTTACCGTCTAAGTCGTATTTATACGCACTTATAAGAGAAAGCTGTGTCAATGAATTATCATACCCGGTAATGTCTTGATTCTGAACATACACTTTCTTGGTATCTAGCTTGCCAATATTGTTATAGATATATTCCTCATAATTATAGTTTGAGGCATCACTATAAGCAAATTTCTGATATAAGTTTCCATCATCGTCATACGTAAAGACTGTTTTAGCGCCGCTGCTGCTCAGTTGCCGTTGAACCTTTCCATCAGCGAAATATGTATAGGTTGTAGTGGCAAGATTCGTTGTCGGAACCGTGCCGTTTGATACTGTATCCTTAGATTTCGTAACCGTTTTAATACGATTGGCATTGTCATATGTTATTAGAGCAAACGCATAGGTGCCTACATCAACTGGAGACCATTGTTTCCACAACCGATTCAGTTCATCGTAGGTATAATATGTGGTATTGCCGTTGGCATCGGTTGAGGTTGCCAGTGTCCCGTTTACGTTATAAGTGTTGGTTGCGTATGTATCGTCCGCATTGTCGATTCGGGTCGTACGTCCGGCATAATCGTATGTCGTTTTCGTAATAGCCGTATTTGTATCATCCAAATACTTTTTTGATGTCACGGTTGTACTCCCGTTTGATAGGATATTGTAGTCAAAGCTTTGGAGTGAAACCGGATCAGAACTCGACGTCTCTTTGAATGTTACCGTGCTTATACGGTTCATTACTGTATATGTATAGGTACAAATGGCACCATTGGGCTTTGTCTCAGTCAGTTTGTTTCCATATACATCGTATGTGTATTGCGTGGTATTATTGCACGGGTCAGTGACAGCGCTAAGGAGCCCGTTACTTGTGAAAGTAAAACGGTAACCCTGCGTCGTTCCTGTATATGTTGTTGCGGTGCTGCTTTGGATATTTTCCGAATCGAATGTTGCCGCCGTGTCGTTGGAAACGGTATACTGTGTGGGCATAATCTTCTGCGTTACATTATTCCTGGAATCATAGATGTATCTTGTAACTCCTGTGTCGGGATTTACGGTCTTAAGAATATTGCCGTTTCTGTCGTAGAAATTAATTGTTGTATTGCCCTTTGGAGTCGTTACCGACATCAGCCATCCAAGCTTGTTGTAATGGTAGGTTGTCGTCTTGGAAGTCGGGCTAGCTACAGTCGCAATATTGCCGTTTGAATCATAGGTGTTTGTCGTTACCCCACCTTCTGGATCCGTTGTGGTTTTGAGCAGCCCGTATATTGTCTTACCAAAGTTACTAAGCGCTTCGGCTCCTGTATAGTAGGTATAGGCCGTTATCACGAAATTGGCCTTCGTGGCAGTTGTACTGTATACATCGGTGCCGTTTAACGGCTGGGCTATTTTAATAAGGTTGTTTGATGTGTCGTAAACACAATATTTATAATTCCCGTTCTCATTTCTCTCGGACAGAACATTATTATTGCTGTCATAGGTGAATTCCTTTGTGGAGCTGTCCGGATTAGTTTGACGCGTAACATTGCCGTTGCTATCCCTGTCATAATATGTGGTATTGCCGTTGCGATCCGTATATGCGGTTATCTCCCCGTATTTGTTGAAGCCGTCTTCCTGCAAGTAAATTGTTCTGGTCTCTTTACCCTCAGCGTCTTTCGTTCGGATTGGATACAGCATCGAATCAAACCACGTATAGTTTGTGCGGCTGTTGCTGTCGGTGGCGGTAAGCAAGCCATCGCTTTCATTATATGTATAGGCAGTAACATTTCCGTATTTATCCGTCACCTGATAAACCTTGCTGTTTTTATATTTTACACTTTCCAAGTCGACGCTATTGTTATCTTTCACGCCTGACAAATATCCATTTGAATCATATGTGTAGTACGTCGAATACCCGTTCGGATCTGTAACCTGGCTAAGCCGGCCGTTACTGTCATAAAGGTAGTTTACTATACGACCCGCCGGGTCTGTAATTGTGCTGATTTTACTGCTACTATATGTAATAGTTGATGTTCTGCCGGTCTGGTCAGTTATTTGAGTAATCAGATTGGAGGAATTATACGTAATACTTATAGCATTCCCGTTTTTATCCTTCAAATATGTCATATAACCGCTTGAATTAAAGCTATATGTATACTGATCTTTAGTAGTCAGAACATAACTCCCGTCACTCTGCTTAATTAAAATATCTCTGGAATCCAGCGCTTGATAGCTTCCATCTGAATTAAGTTGGAATGTACTGCCACCGCCGTTAGGCAAACGTATAATAACGTCATTGCCGGAACTGGCAAGCGTACCCTGAAATCCGAAAGTCCATCCAGTACTGATAGGGCTTGTCCGAGTATCTTTAGAGTTATATGTCCTACTGAAATCAATTTTAAACCCAGGAGCTGTATCGGACATATCAGTATATGTCCGCGAAAAGTTGCCGGACATATTGACAGTTGTCTCGCCCATATGTGCATAATCGGTATTCAAGCTGCTAATAGTAGCGAATTCCATATCCGAAAAACAGCTGCTCATGTTTTGACCACCTATAGCGTAGATGCCCTTACTTGTGATAGCCGCACCGAATTGAAAACGCACATGATTTGGCCCTGCCCAGTTAAGCCATTTATCCAACGCGGGGCTGTATTCATAAACAGTAGAGATTTCATCAGTTAAATTACGACCATCAATAACATACAGAGAATTAGAAGCCACAACTCCAGCCCAGGCTACACCTTGTGGTAAACTTGCTTTACTTGTATCCCAAGTATTGGCTATTGGGTCATATACCTCCAACGTATTCAAAGCACCGCTGGTACCAATTCCTCCAACCACATAAATCTTTGTTCCTATCAGAGCTGCACCACACGCACATCTGGCGGTAGGCATGGTTGCGCCAGAACTCCAAACGTTTGTTGATTGGTCATATATCTCCACAGTATTTAACGCACAATTATTTATGTCTCTGCCACCAAAAACGTAGATTTTGTTATCATATACTGCCAAAGACACATCTGTCATTGCGGCTGGGATTGCAGTTTTTGCCGTCCATACATTTGTAGTTGGATTATATTCTTCTACATATGATAGAGCGCTGTAGCTACTATTTCTGCCACCGATTGCATACAGCTTTCCATTTACAGCCGCCAACCCAAGGCCACCTCTGGCATAGTTCATTGACGTGCAATCACTCCAGCTATCTGTAGATTCATTATACATGTTAGCAGTACTTAAATAGCCATCGGTATTGTTGTATCCACCAGCCACATATACATTGCTGTTTATAACGGCAGCGCTCAAACCTTCTCTGTAGCGTGGCAATTGTGCCTTATGAACCCATGCACTAGCTGGAGGAGTAAATTCAACAAGGCCATTACTGTACCCAGAGGAATCAGCAGTAAATATATATGCACTATTATTCACTTCTACGGTCTGTTGTAATAATCCGTAAAAATTAAATGTTAAATTATACGTCCACATATTATCTGATGGTGAATACTTGCAAAAATCAGGTGTAATAGTACTGTTGTTTTTATACCCCAAAGAATACAGGTAACCATTTATTTGCACAAACAAATTTGCATATAGGCTTCCACTCGGATTCAATGAAATCCAGGAATCGGTCGCTTCGTCATATTTTAGTGCAGATGATTGCGTTGAATTAACGATATAGAGTTCATTATTAAGGATACAGCTGTAATGGCTGTAGTATGTGCTTGGCAGATTATTCTTAGTAGCAACGGTATTTGTCAAAGGATCATAAGTTTCTACAGTGTTCATCCCTCCGCCGTTGTACCCTCCGGTGATATATATTTTGTCATTAAATAGAACAGACGACGAGTAATATCTCGCTGAACTCAAAGTGCTTTTTGCTGTCCAGGTATCAGTTTCCGTGTTATATTCATATATGTTATTACTTGCTGAATATGTTCCCGTGCTGGTTGTCGTTGTCATACCACCAAACACATATATCTTGCCATACGCGGAAGTAAGAGAAAAACACTCCGCATAAACCGGCATTTCTGAACTCCGGGTTGTCCATGTATCAGTTGCTGAATCATATACATATACCGACTTTGAACGCGTAGCTGTTCCGTTTACAAGCTTTGTCCCCCCCATCACATATATCTTGCCGTCAAGCTCAACTGACTGGTAATTTGTTATGGGCGCTGGGAGGGTTGCTTTCTGCTGCCATCCGAGATCCATCATTTCTACTGAGGATAAAGCTCCTGTGCTGTTTACACCACCAACCATGTATATTTTTCCATTCAGCAGTACAGTACTCAATCCCGCTTTTGCAGTTAGCATATGACTAGATGTAACAAACCAGCATGTATCAGATGTGTTCTCTGTAAGCAGCGCGGAATGCGTCATATCCGCAGAGTACTGTGTATTTGAGGTTTTTCCGCCAATACTTATGAACCGGTCATTTGTTATTATTCCTCCGGCATCGGCCAAATTTGAACGCGCTTGGACCGCACTAGACGTGACACCCGTTGAAATTGTGTACTGATATTCATCGTAAGTGAAAGAACCGCTTGTTGTCAAACCACCTTCAATATAAATTTTTCCATTATAATAAAACGCAACATGGTCTGAAACTGGAACGCTCAGGCTGGTTTTAGTAGTCCATGTATTAGATGCTATGTCATACTGATATACCGTATTAAAGTATCCGCTATTCCGACCGCCAACTACATATATGGTACTCGTCCCTGTAATTAATGTAGCAGAAAATGCGCACATTGCCACTGGCATAGTTGAAGACAAGGACGTCCATATGTTTGTTGACGGGTCGTAGACCTCAATATCGTTTCTGTAACTGCCACTACCGTTAATTCCACCCATAACATATATTTTGCCATCATATACAACCGCGCCAAAATAACTTCGCGCAAAATTCATGCTTGCAGCTGTTGACCAAGTATCAGTATTTGGATCGTAAACTTCCATTACATTGGTAAACCCGCTTATAGCCGATGTTTGACCGCCTATTGCGTATATTTTACCGTTTAATGTCACGGCCTGTAAGCCATGACGTGCAGTTGTCATAGAACTCTTATAGCTCACATAGTTCTCAGCCCCTGACTCCTTATAGTCGTTTTCCGTAGGCTCCGTATCTGGAATAATCGTCTGCAGTGTCTCATCATCAGCGATATTAATAACATTACTGTTTGCGTCTGCCGTATTGCTTACCGCATAGGCGCAGTTCAGCTTTTTGCCTCCGCTAACCTTGTTTTCGAGGCCTGTAACTGTATCCGCGGAACTGATTAACCTTTTTTTAACTTCAGCGGCAGTTCCTGTTGTATTCTTAACAAATACAAGCGCAGCTGCTCCGCTGACAAAAGCTGCTGACATAGACGTGCCGTCAAGACTTTGATACTCTCCATTTATCCAAGTACTCAATATGTTCTGACCGGGGGCCGCAATGTCAACCGAATTAGGGCCATAGTTTGAATACCTGCACAATTTGCTTGATTCATCAATGGCAGCAACAGAAATAACATTATCATGAGTTTTTGAATATGCAGCAGGGTAAACAGGGTAGTTATCCGTGTCATATAGGTTATTTCCCGTTGCACATACGAATAAAGCGCTGCTCGAGGCAATTGCATCTTCAAGTGCCTGATTATTGAAGCGGCTTCCCCAACTGCAATTTATTATCTTTGCGCCCATACATTCGGCATAGGCTATTGCGTTTATTATTGCGCTTGTATATGCCACTCCACCCTCGAATATTTTTATCGGTAGGATCTTTGCGTTTGGAGCCACTCCCGCGACTCCGATGCCGTTATCTTTCTGCGCGGCTATTATACCGGCCACATGCGTCCCGTGCCACTGGTCTGTATAAGTTTCTTCATCATTGACGCTGTTGTCGTTGTTGTAGAAATCCCATCCGCTAACATCATCTATGTAGCCGTTACCATCTTCGTCTATCCCATTGCCTGGAATTTCTTTGCTGTTTACATATATATTGTTGTTAATATCTGGGTGCGAAGTATCAATGCCTGAATCCAAAACCGCAACTATGACGCCATCTCCCTGACTTTGACTCCATGCGTCTGAAACATTTGCGCCAACAGTTGTTTTTGTTTCATCGTCGGGTTGGGAAGAAGTGCTGTTTAGTCCCCATTCCTGTGAAAGAAGAGGATCTGACGACGCTGTCATTTCATAGTCCGGCTGTATATAGTCTATATTGCTGTCAAGCCCGGCAGATTCCATAGCATTCGTAAAATCATCCTTATTCATCAGGTTGTTTGTTTCAACAACGGCAAACTCAGTGTGGTCATCGCCGGCAAGCTTTTCTGAAGACTGAATACCGGCTGATGTTGCTTTATCTGAAGTTACGTTTGAGCTTTTATTTGATACTGCTGCGCCACTTTTGAAATTCTTGCTGTTATCGTTAATAAGCCCCCCACTGCTGAACTGCGGCACACTCTGTTCATCCTTGTATTTAACAATAAAGCGTGTTCCTTTATAATTTTGAGTGTCGTCTTCTAGGGTTTGCTGATACTTAGCTTTTTTCTGTTCATCAGTCATTTGGCTGTTACTAATTTCATCTTTTTGTTTTGATGAATCGGCGTTAGCAATTTCCGTTTGGTTATTAGAATCATTGTTCTGCGGATTTGTATTCAAGATATCTTTATATTCTTGCTGAGTTTGAATAGCTTCGGCATTTACCGCCGGAATAACAAGACTTATTAAAAGTGTTGCGCAAAGTACGAAAGAAATTATTTTTGAAAATCCTTTTGTATGGTTAAACATTTAATTTTCTCCTATCAACAATTAATATTACTAGCACTGACTAAGCTGAACTATTGAATACTTATTGTTGTATTGCTACTTGTTAGTGCCTTAAACTCAAAAATTTCCAGCACACCAGACCATTCTTTACCACTTGCGACTGTTTTATTTACCATAAATATAACAGTCCCAGGAGAAAAGCTTGTTATTGTGACATCTGTCCCCGAAATAGTGCCCTTCGCAAGTTCTTTTGCATAGGTAAAGGCACATAAGTCAGTAAGCTGCATGGCCTTTGCGTCATAAGTCAGCGTAAAGATTTGACCGTTGAAATCCGTAATATTGCTTGCAGAAATAGTTATATTGTATATTTTATCAACTGTTGTTGTTAATGTATAACTTGAAGTAGTACTCTTTACCGTCCACTTAGCATACAGAATCATATCAGCGGCGACAGTACCCGTAGTAAAATTCCACGCCGTAGTCAATCCACTGTTTGAGTACCAACCAGCAAAAGTATAGCCCGTTTTCGTAGGTGCAGCAGGCTCAGTAACCGTACCGCCAGAGCTGATAGTCTGTGAATTGACTGGTAACCCACCATTCGAGTCAAAGCGTACAGTGCAACTATTATTCGGTCTCCATTTTGCAAACAATGTCATATCACCGGACACAGTACCCGTACTGAAATTCCATGCAGTAGAAAATCCGCTGTCCGTGTACCAGCCATTAAAAGTATAACCAGTTTTTGTAGGCGTTGCTGGTTCAGTTAAACGCCCTCCAGAGTTTATAGTCTGTGAATCGACTGACGAACCGCCGTTGGGCTCAAAGCTTACATTGTAACTGTTAGTCGCTGTCCATTTTGCATATAATGCCATATCAGATGTAACGGTTCCGGTGGTAAAGTTCCATTCAGTAGTTAGCCCGCTATCGGAGTACCATCCGCCAAATGAATATCCCGTTTTAGTTGGTACTGTAGGCGTTGTGATCGTGCCACCACAATTTACTGTTTGCGAAGTAACCACCGAGCCACCGTTGGAATTAAAGGCTACGGTGCATTGGTTAATCTGCCAGGCAGCGTACAGCGTGGTATTAGACGTAATACTGACCGTGCTTGTGCTAAGTATTTTTGTTCCACTTCCATTTGTTCCGGTGAACCAACCATTGAAAGTGTACCCCGTTCTAGTCGGGGTAGGCAGAGCACCATATGTGCTGTTGTAGGCTACCGCTACAGTTAATGGTGTTACAGTTCCGCTCTGTGGGTCAAACGACACCGTATATGCGTTTGCCGTCCACTTTGCATATAACGTGGTATCTGACGTAATAGTAACTGTGCTCGTGTTAAATATCTGAGTGCCACTGCCTCCTACACCTGTAAACCACCCATTGAGGGTGTACCCTGTTCTTGTTGGCGTAGGTAGAGTGTCGTATGTGCAGTTGTAGATGACTGTGGACGGTGCCGGAGAAGCGATTCCTGCCTGTGGGTCGAACGTCAATGTGTGCGTTTGTACGGCGCGGAAGTTCCATGCATATGTATCATTCCCTGCACTGGATACAAGGCGACCGTAAATTGCAACCCCATCTGAGCCAAGTTGGCTTATAAGATGAGAGTAAAAATATACGTTATTACCTACAATGTAGTATTTTCCAGTTAGGTCATCAACACAAGGCGAATACCAGCCCTGATAGTCAGTATATATCTTGTTTGAAGCATATGTCGTTCCACTGCCTCCGACGGTAACAGCACCATTCAGAACCACTACGCTGTCATATGCTGTAATAGAGCCGCCCCAAGCTATTACGATACAATTGTCATCTGTGGTGCTCACGGAAACCGAGCCTCCAGAAACGATAGTTCCCGAAGTTGGATGTGTTAAAGTACAACTTGCAAGTTGATAAATATTCCCGCTTGAATCTTGATAGAAATAACCAGCATAGGAAGAATAATTGGAGTAGGTAACGGAAACGCCTGTTCCAGAAACGGTTAGGCTTCCACTGTCGCTCGAAGTGACGGTGGGGTAGAGCGTCCATGTTTTTGTGCTTGTGTAAGTCTCGGTAAGAAGTGTCGTAGCCGTTGACCCAACACTTATGTTAGCTGTGTATGGGTATGCTGCTGTCCACTTCGCATACAGCGTCATATCAGACATAACAGCACCTGTTGTAAAGTTCCATGCAGTAGCCCAACCGTTGTCCGAGTACCATCCGCCAAATGTATAACCGGCTTTCGTAGGTGCAGTAGGCTTATTTAATTTGTCACCAGGACTTATAGTCTGCAAATTGATCGACGAACCACCGTTCGACTCAAATTCTACAATAAAGCCTCTAGCAGCTGTCCATCTTGCGTACAGTTTGATATCAGACGTTATAGTAACTGTGCTCGTGTTTAATATCTGCGAGTTACTGCCTGCTACATCTGTGAACCACCCGTTAAAGTTATAACCCAGTCTTGTTGGCGTAGGAAGAGTTCCGTATGTGCTGTCATATGTTGCCATGGTTGTTGTCGGCGACACGATCCCTGACTGAGGATCGAATGTCACCGTGTACGTGTTTGCTGTCCACTTTGCATACAGCGTGGTATTTGATGTAATACTGACAGTGCTCGAGCTGACAACCTGCGTCCCACTGCCGCTTCTTCCGGTATACCAGCCGTTGAACGTATAGCCTGTACGCATTGGTGTCGGCAAAGTGCCGTATGTCCAGTTGTAGATGACCGCAGACGTTGCTTGAGATACATTTCCAGACTGTGGGTCGAACGTCACTGTGTGTGTTGTTATGGCACGGAAGTTCCATGCATAGGTATCGTCTCCCATATAAATAAGATGATATCCTTCATATGTGACAGCACCTCCATTAATCCAAGTCGATGTACGAAAGTAATATTCTCCGCAATATGAAAAATATGTTGGAGTGGTACTAGTACCACTACCATACCATCCATCTATTGTTCCGGAACTTCCTCTAATATACATAGCGCCATATGCATAACGACTGTTACAAGAAAATATAGCATAATCATATTTAATCGCACCTCCAGGAATTTTTTCTATCCCATCTCCAGAAGGCGTGTTATAAACACAACCGCCAAATTGATAAACATTACCATTAGAATCTTGATAGAAATATCCTGCAAAAGATGTACAGTTGGAATAAGCAACTGAAATCCCAGTTCCGGAAACGGCTAGACTTCCGTTGTCATTCAAAGTGACGGAGGGGTAAAGCGTCCATGTCTTAGTGCTTGTGTTTGTCTCGGTGAGAAGCGTCGTCGCTGATCCCGAGCTAATGCTATCTGTATATGTGTATGTATTACTGGCATAGGCACTTACGGTAAAAGCAGAAGTTAACGCCATCAAAAGCAAAGAGAATAATAGTAGAAATTTTTTCATAAAGTAGCTCCTTTTTATTAAACATGAGTTCAAAAACAATTTGTTTGATGGTTTGCTTTCTTCTCATCAGTATTTGTTATTGTATTTAATAACGCCAAGCGGGTCATTCGCAGTATTTGAGGCTCTAATTATATCCAGGCAATAAATCTTCACCCCTGCTGAAGCCAATTGATAGGCAAAAGGACCTATATGTCAAAGCTTTACTAACGGTATTCAGTTGAATCTCCCCTAAAATTGCGATCTTCATGTGTTACTCCCACATTTTCTATATTTTACTATATATGGTGCTAATGTACATAAATGTTACCATTGTACTACTATATTTTCAATTGACATTAATACCATGATATTCCATCGATTATTATGCAGTTTTTTAAATTATATTGTCGTTTATTTCCCTTTGTGTTCGAATTTGCGCTATCATATGGGTGTTCAGCTATATTCATACAACCACCAATTAAACGAGATAGTTTGATAACCCATCAAAATTAGTTTTCTTTCAATTTCTTTTATGAAAGAATGTACTGTGTCGTGAGATTTCTATTCGTCTTTAATTCTTTCAATTCCACTACGGATAAAGGCATCAATGTCTTTATCGCGGAGCTTTAACATTTCAATGCCTAGCTTTCGCGCCGTAGCCGCTGTATCATCAAGCTCATCACGTCTATCCTCCGGGAGCATCATTCTTATCATATAGAACAGTAGAAAATATGAAGCGGCTGAGATCTGCGTTGCTTTTGCTGAAATAGCAGCAAGGCGTTCAACTTGTGGTTTGGATATTTCTACAAGGGCAGTTTTAACCATATCGTAGAGTCTGTCATCCTCAACTTTATAACCTTCAGTCTTCATCCCTTTGTCAACAAGCTTTCTTATAACGTCACTAACAGTTGTATGTTCGCCAGCTGCAATTCTTTGTATTGTGTCATCGGTATTTTCATCAAACCATACCGATTCCTTTTTAGATGTCTTTTTAATTGTCACCACTTCCTCATAGTCCGACAAATATCGGACAATATTACATATGTCTGACACGCTGAATGCTTTGCATTCAGGCTGTATTGGGGGTGTCCGTCGGACACCTTATCCTGCCATTACAAATCGCTCCGCGATTTCTGAAAGGTCGCCCTTTCGGGCGTTTCCCGCCTGCGGCGAGCCTACATGAGGGAAAAAATACGCGGCCCGAATTGGCTGCGCATACCATTTGCCTTCAATAATCGTCACCTTCTTCCGGAGCGCAATCTGTTTCATTGCTTTGTGCCGGTTCATGCCGTTGCCCGTTTTGTTCATTTCTGTAGGAAAGCAAGTATCCGTTAAAATCCTTATGGCCGGTAGGTATCTGCCTTTCGCAGTGATAGCCGTTTTCCGCAGTATAACCGGCTTTGAAAAGCAGACTTTTCAGTCGCTCAGCTTCTTTATCTCCAGCTTTATCGTTATTGGTACAGAGTGTGATGCGCCTTATATTAGGATTGTCGTCCAGATATTGTTCCAAGGAACTGAACATATCTCCTCCAGGTGCGATTCTGTCAATGGTTTTGAAATCGTAAAGCATTAGCCGGTCTATCGAAGCGTGTGATAGCGCATTTATCGGATCGCTGAAAACTGCAACAGAAGATACATCATCACTGCCGTACAAACGAAAATCAAGGGAATTATCAATATAGCCGTTTAAAAAAGACCCCTGTTTATAAGCCTCCTTTACTACATCTTTGTCGACGCCCTTTACGTTGGATAATTCAGAAATCAAATCATGGAGATTGTCTTTCTCTGCACGGCGCGCAGGGCTAGCGTCAAGTACCCTAGCCCTGCCATGCATAACGGTTATAATATTTTCCGCAATCTCTCCCGGTGGTTTATCAAAACGTATTCTGTCGGAAGTCCATGAGCCATGTCTGTAGTTAATGTCGGTCAGTAACTTTATTCCCCGTGCCGGCGGTTCCCAGGCTTTCAGGTTAGCCGTATAGTCATCCAACAGGAAATCTGTTTTCTGAAGGCCCTCAACATATTCCTTTTTGTCACTGCCACAAGGCATGAAAACACGATTTTCCATGCCTATTTCCGGCAAGTACTTATCTAGCCAGGCGTTTTTTTCATCGATGGCAAACGCACTGTCGGAGAGATATGCAGATAGAATGTTGACTTCAATCTCCGGATGTGTTTTTATAATATTCTTTACTGCGTTAACAACGTTTTCCTGAGGAGATAAGTTTGCAAAGTAGCCTTTTTCGTAAAGTGTCTCTATCTGGCTAACCGTAGAAAAAACTGCAAGAGTCCCATCCATGTCAACAAAAAGGCGCTGACTTGCCGGATAATTTGCATTAATGTAATTATCAATATCCGATACTAGAAGCTTCCCGCTGTTTAGCAGGTCGTTGATATTATTGATAATAACTCTATCATAAGAACGAAACACGGTTATTCCGTCATCCCAGTCTCCATCACCCTCGTATGTCATTATATCAATTACGAATTCAGGATTTATGGGATTGTCGTCTTTGTCATAGCGGTCAAGCGTAAAAATGTTGTATTGAACCGTACCTATGGCTAAATCCGATTTATACTTGCTAATGTATTTGTTGTCATTCATAATTACCCCCTGTAAAAGCTCTTGTTCTTGCGAGTTAACAAGCGAAACAACGCCGCGATTAATCGCGTCTATAAAACTTTCTGCTTCAACAAACCCTTCGTCTGTGTCAAGCAACACTGTTCCATTTCTGGTAACAATATCGTAAATCTGAGTTTGAGTACAGGTTGTGAGAGTATCGTTTAATTTGCTAATTGCATCTTCCACTTTATCCGAAGAATCGCCATAAAGAAGTTCATCATCCAAAGCCGCTTTTGCATTTTTTGTTTCGTTTTTATTAATATAATTATCAATAAAAACTTGCCCTACCGCTAAATCTGCAATAGTAAACAGTTTTTTTGCATCTGTCATAAGCTCTGAACACAAGTACTTGGAAGCATCTATAAAAGTCAAGTCGTCATGGGTATTTCCATTCGCAGCAGTAATAGTGTATTTATAATATTTATTACCGTCAAGTTCCTCATCAAACGTAGCTGTAATCGTAAATTCATTACCATTAATATTTAATACTTTGTTTTCACCCTCCGAGAGGCGCATGAGAGTATCGTCAATCTTATCTATTGACATATCTAGCTCATTCGGTGCATCAGGTTCATCGCTGCCGAAAGCTCTATTGCCATCAGCGCCGTACTCAGCTTCATGGACATTTATAGACTGTTCTGTTTTTTTATCGGTACGTTCGCTTATAAGGGCATTGTAAAGCTTTATTTGCGTATCTGAAATACCCTCGTCGCTCATATCAAGTGAAAGTTCAGTACCTTGAATAAACGCTTCCTTTTCCTGTTCCGTCATAGATTCCAGCATCACGTCAATGTAATTTTCTTTAAAATCATCAAAGCCGTTAGAAACTTCATCCATGACAAGAGCACCTTTTTCATTAAGAATAAGGCAAGCTGCTTCGTCGCCGTATTGTTCGCTCTCAACAAGATAATAGTTCTCGTCATTTATCTTTTCTGAGTCGATGACATACCAAGTACCAATATGTCCTTCAACGCTGATATGGTCGCTACTTTCATTAATCTGCATTGCTATCGCCTCCTTGTTCATTCATATTCATGTACTTCTGGCCGGTAAAAATCATCCAACTCGTGCTCCACAGGAGCGGCACGTTTGGCTTCGCGGCTCTCGGTTTCTTTCTGCTCTTCAAGCGCCTCTCTGTAGGAAATAAGGTATTCGTTAAAGTCTTTATGGCCGGTGGGTATCTGCCTTTCGGAGTGGTATCCGTTTTCCGGGGTAAATCCGGCTTTGTACAGTTCGTTCTTTAAGTTCTCAGCTGCATTGTCTCCAGCCTGATCAGCGTCGACGCAAAGTATAACGTTTTTTATATTCGGATGATCATTGAGATACCTTTGTAACGCATTGAATGCTATACCGCCGAGCGAGATCCGGTCGATGACCGTATAATCCTGGTCGGAAAGCTTTGCGATAGTAGCGTGAGATATTGCATCAATCGACGCTTCAAACACAGCTACGGTGTCAACGTCTTTTCCGTCGATACTGAAGGCATACTCCTTTTCTGAACCGGCCACGTCCCTCTTAAAAGGATGCTCGGAGTTTGTTACAAGACCCCGTTGGAAACCACTGCGCGCATTTCCGTCTTTATCGAAGCCGACGAACACAGCATTGTTTAGTGTTTTGATTTCGCCGTCCTTTGTATATCCGGCTGAACTTTCGAATATCTTACCTTGTTTAATAAGGTCATGTACGATGTCTCTATCCAGGCCACGTGATCCGCACAGATATGCAAAAAGCCTTTTGGAATTTTCCGCTTTCGGCGGTAATTCAAAAGGCTTTGCTTCTTTTATAATTTCATGTGCGACGTAGCCTGATTCGTCAAAAATGTAATCGTAGCTCTCATATATAGCACTTGTAAACCCGTTGCTTATTACATACGCTTTTTCAAAATCCACTACAAAAGATATGTTCTCCTTAATGCCGTTTATCAGTGAAGCCCGTATCTTTGATAATGCCGGGTTGCTAAGTTTTGAAGCCATCTCATCAATATCTTTAAATTTTGACTCACACATATTAAATACTTTGTCATTTGAGTAACGGAATACGGTACGACCCGAATTCATAGCGTTGTTAAATTCTTCTGGCGTTATCTCTCTACAATTAATTGTCCGACCAACATCTTGTGAATCTTTTATTTCAGCAAGATATGTTGGTCGGTTATCCAGATATATACTGTCAACCACAGTACCACTTTGTCCGTAATATTCAATTGTTCCGTAGAAAGGCTTTTCTTCATTTGCTGCCTTTGATAGTGTAGCGGAGCTTGTTCTTTGCGCGGCCCTTTCGCCAGCGAGAGTAAGTACAGCATCAACCATCGTCTTATGCTCTATCTGCGTCAGAAATTCAATTGCTCCACCCTTCATGTCGTGGCTATTCCAAAACCACATGCCATTTGGAGCGAAAACGAAACTGTCGTGTTCCTTCATCGTCCACCAGCCGCCTTTTTTTATCAGCTGATATCCTGCGGCTTTGGCGTATTCCAACGCTGATGCTTCATATCGGGCCAATTTGTACTGGTCATCTGTGTAGTAGGGTTTTTGGTTTTTGCTGATTGGCATTTTAAATTCCTCCTTGATTTAATTTTATTTGCAAGATGACGCTTTATAAACTTCCTGGCTAATTTCGTAAACGAAATAACTAAAGCCATCCAAACAAGACAAAACAAGTCTGCCTCTAAAAGCTCTTTATACCACAAGCACATCCCTCCATTGTTTGCACAATAGCATTCCTCTAATTCTGAGTGCAGAAGGCGTAGCCGCAGCTGCGCCTTCTGCTATATAAAAGGAGAATGAAAATCGTTTATCCTTGTTCGTAACCCTCATTAGGTTCTAGTGCCACTGTTTCCTCACGGCTGCACTCTGGAACAATTGCTTCTATTTTATCGAGCAGCAATTTTACATCCTTCTCATCGCCGAAAGATATGTAATTATTGAGTCGAAGGTAATTGCTTAGCTGTTCATGTAGAAAAGACAATTCCTTTTCACTGAAAAGTTTGCTACGGTCGATCATACCGGTACGGACGCCGAAATCAGTCTTTGCGGCTTCGTAGTCGTAGAAATAATTCCCGTGACCAACACCACGCCGGTCATAGGAATATTCCCATGTAACAAATTCATATGAAGCGTTTGCCATTTGCTTAGTTGCAAAAACATAGTTGCCTAAATCGCAGAGCTTTCGATATCCATTCGGCAAATCTGACGCCACAAGTGGAGCTGCTTCATAATAGGCCGTTACGTATTCCTGTACAGAGTCTTTCATCTGAGAAACACTGTTCATCACCGCTCTTTGCCCTACCTTAATAAACACTTCACCGTCGCTTGTAACTCTGCCGGCTTCCTGACCATCTTGTAAACACAAAGTTGCCTCGGTGTTATTTGGAGGTATCTCAACTATGAAGCCTACTTTCATAATTAGTCTTAGCCATTCAGCATAGATTTCTTCTCTGTATTTCATTTTCTTCCCTCCTATACACAAATTCTTCTTCAGGAATAATTGCATAGCGCCTGTTGTCAATTAATGATGCAATATCCTGATGTGTAATTTCCACGGATTTTACCGACACCAGAATAAATTTTGAGCATCCGCAGTCTTCAATAAGTTCCTTATACAGTTTTGAGGCCTTGACATCGTCAACGCTTGGTACGCCGTTTAAGATTCCGCAGTCATAAATACCTGTATTTGTTGTTAATTCAACTAAACTTATTATTAGATTTTCATTGCCATCAATACTCAAGTTCATCATCTTCCTCACTTTCTTGTGCTTCTACTATCTCTACCTCTTCTTCCTCAGACTGGTCTGTATCACTGTCCATATTCAACAGGGCATTCAGTTCCTCCACCCTGGCGATCTTTTCAGTGAGCTCTATTTCCTTTGCAAAGGGCTGCTGCACCTCAAGCTTTGCAGTTTCAAGTTGTTTTTCTAGGTCATCAAGCCTGTCCTTGCAGGACTGCGCCTTTATAGGCATGGTGTCCAATGCATTATCCATACGCTGAATATTGCCAAAAACATCCGTGCCCAGGTTAACTGTGTGGCGAAGCTTGCCAAGCATAGAGAGCCGGTACTCCTGCGCATAGCTGTCAAAGGCAAGCTCCAGTTTCAATCCCCGATATTGTCCGATTGCTGTCGCCTCCGGCGAGAGCATATTGTGGCAGATTGTGAGCAGCTCCGTGCCTGCGCCTTTTTTCTCGTAATAGGTCTGGCCCATAAGTACCATTGGTGAAAAACCATCCTCTGTAAGTTGATTGTTCTCGCCAATGGTTTTCTGATCTGCAGCGTAGCCAGCAATACGCTCTTTCATATCTGCAATTTCCGAGGGGAAAGTTTTAATAATCTTGTCCTCTAGGGAGTATCGCTGGCTGAGGTGACTGGCTTTGAGCATTTTGAGTTTTGCAACATCAGTGTCAAGCTGCATTTTCTCTTTGATCCTGGGGTTGCCTGTGGCGAGAGCCTTGATTTCAGCATAACTTAGCGCCGTTTCATCCACATCCTCCGCAGAGCGAACGGGACTTTTTGAGGTCATAATCTGTGAAATAAACTTCTGCTTTGATTCCACCAGCTGATATAGGTACGCATCAAAGGTTTGCTCAGTCACATAACTGTAAATCTCCACCTCCGGGTTTTCATTTCCTTGTCGTATAATACGACCTTCTCTCTGCTGTAAATCAGACGGTCTCCAAGGGCAGTCAACATTATGCAATGCAATGAGCTTATTTTGTGCGTTCGTGCCGGCGCCCATGCGCTGGGTACTTCCAAGGAGTACACGCACTTGGCCGCTGCGGACTTTTGCAAATAGCTCCTTTTTTTGAATATCGGTTTTGGCGTCATGAATGAAGGCAAGTTCTTCTCTCGGTATCCCCTTTACAATGAGCTTATCCTTAATATCGTCGTATACATTGAAGCTGCCATTATAGTGTGGTGTGGAGAGATCACAGAAAATCATCTGAGCAGATTTCTTCAGAGTAGTGCGCTGCCATATTTTGAATGCTTTTTCTGCACACTCCGCTGCTTTACTGTTCTCATCATCAGGCAGCATTGGACTCATAAGCCGCTGGTCAAGGGCAAGCTTTCGCCCGTCGTTTGTGATAAGCAGCATATTATCAACGCTCGAGTCAACCTCACGGTTACGTACCCTGTCGGCTCGCTCGGCAAGTGATGCCACCATCTCCTTTTGGTATTCGGATGGCTTAACTGCAACGTTATGATAGTTTGCTTTCGGGACGGGTAGGTTCAACATATCCGCTGTCTTTATATCAGCGACATCCTTAAACATTGCCATTAGCTCGGGAAGGTTATAGAACTTCGCGAAGCGCGTTTTGGCACGATACCCTGTTCCCTCCGGAGAAAGTTCAATTGCCGTAACGGTTTCCCCAAAGTTTGCGGCCCATGAGTCAAAATGTTGCAGTCCGTGCTTCTGCAGAGTGTCGTACTGCAGATACCGCTGAATGGTATACATCTCAACCATGCTGTTTGATATCGGCGTCCCTGTCGCAAATACGATGCCACGACCGCCTGTCAGATCATCCAAGTATCGGCACTTCATAAACAGGTCACTGGACTTTTGTGCTTCCGTCTGAGCAATGCCGCCAACATTACGCATTTTCGTGTATAAAAACAGGTTCTTATAAAAATGTGACTCATCAACAAACAGCCTGTCAACGCCCAGCTCTTCAAAGGTGACTATGTCATCCTTTCGGCTTTGGTCATTAAGCTTATCCATTTTCTGCTCTAAACCTTTGCGCGTTTTTTCCATCTGCTTTATGGTAAAGTTCTCGGCATTGCTGTGCTTAGCCTCATCAATGCCCATAAGGATTTCGTCCATCTGCTGCTGTAGGATTGCCTGCTGACGATCAACGCTCATGGGGATCTTCTCGAACTGACTGTGACCGATAATAATAGCGTCATACTCGCCTGTCGCAATACGTCCACAGAACTTCTTGCGATTCTTCGTCTCGAAGTCCTTTTTCGTTGCAACAAGAATGTTGGCTGCAGGATAGAGCTGTAAAAACTCCGACGCCCACTGCTCGGTAAGATGGTTCGGCACCACAAACAGGCTCTTCTGGCAAAGTCCCAAGCGCTTACTTTCCATTGCAGCCGCTACCATCTCGAATGTCTTTCCTGCCCCCACCGTGTGCGCAAGTAGCGTATTGCCGCCATAAAGAATGTGAGCAACAGCATTTAGCTGATGCTCACGAAGATGAATTTCCGGGTTTATGTTCCCTAAAGTAATGTGACTGCCATCGTACTCACGGGGTCGGGTTGAGTTGAAAAGCAGATTGTATGCCTTGCAGATTTTCTCACGACGCTCTGGATCTTTCCATATCCACTCGGAAAACTGTGTCTTAATAAGCTCCTGCTTGCTTTGGGCTATGGCTGTTTCCTTTTTGTTGAGGACAACCTCTCTTTTGCCCTCTGCGTCATAGCTGTAATCAAAAATGCGAACGTCCTTGAGATTCAGGCTCTCCTCAATTATGTAGTAGGCGCGGAAGCGCTGCGTGCCATAGGAGTTAAATGCCTTTATGTTGCTATTATCTTTGGATTTTCCTTCAATTTGCCATTCACCCGTAATTTGTGAGTAATGTACCTTTATTCCGTACTGTGCATAGCGTGGAGTTCCTAAGAGTTCAAACGTAAACTGTCTTATGCATTCGGGATTAAGCCATGTTGCTCCCAACCGCACGTTAATCTCGCTGGCAGTGAGGTCGACCGGCTGTACAGCCGTTAGTGCTTCAACGTGATATGAAAAAGTTTCTACATCAGCTTCAGCCTTTTGCTTGACCAGCTCAAGCTTTTGGCGGACGTTGCCAGATAGGTATTCGTCTGCCGTGAGGTATTTTTCCTCTCTACTGTATCCGTCCTCATACAAAGGATTGAGAAACAGAACACCACGGAGGTCGTTGTAAAGCTCAGTCTCGCTTTTTCCCGTGAGCTTCCCCATATATTCCATGTCAACAGCCGCACGTTCACCAATTGAAACAGCTAAGGCTTCACTTGCTGTATCTACTTTTTCTACAGGCTTATGCGCTCGGATGGTACGTTTAGTAAAGAAGTCAGCCTTTCTTTCCAAATTGCCGTCCTCGTCCACAATTTCAAGGGAACACAATAGGAAATAAGAACTATCCTCAGAAAACGCCATCTCGTTACCACGGCTGTTAATCAGTCCGTATTTTGCAGTGAAGTCATCATAAATGACGTTGAGCCTTTCCTGCTGTGCCTTGATTCCTTCCTCGTAATAATCCTCGGTTTGGTAGTCGATGAGTGTTCGCACACAATCGCGCAAGGTAATCATTCCACGAATACGGTTTTCGGCAGTTACGGATACTTCAACAGGGTTCATACGGGAATTCTCTCGGTAGTAAATAACACCATCCACAAGTGAGTATGAGAAGTTTTTGACAGTGGGGTCAGCGGGAATTGACCTGTCCTCATTGTCAAGCTCATCAGCTCGGTCAAAATCTTCTATTTCCGCATGAATGTTCTGTATAGCGTCAGATAGCATTGCTGAGAGGTTCTGCCCCTCATAAGCCACACAAGCAGGCTCCGGACCAAACGGCCCTGAAATCTCTTTCATTTCACCCATGATCATATCCGGATGGTCGATGAAATATTGATTTATTGCAATTCCGTTTTCATCTGTTCCAAGATGTACCCAGTCCGGCTCTATGTCTATGATTCTGACTCTCTTTTGTAGGAAAAGAATATCCGAAGTAACATCCGTTCCTGCATTTGCCTTAAAGGTGTTATTAGGCAGGCGGATTGCCCCCAAAAGGTCTGCTCTCTGAGCTATGTACTTTCTGACTGACGGGTTTTTCTTATCCATTGTGAAGCTTGATGTTATAAAGGCAATCACACCACCGGGACGAACCTTGTCCAAAGAACGGGCGAAGAAATAGTCATGGATTGAAAAATTGTGCTTGTCGTACCTCTTATCCGGCACTTTGAATTGGCCAAAAGGCACATTGCCGACCATTACATCAAAGAAATTGTCCGAAAAGTCGGTTTTCTCAAAGCCCTGAACCGCAATAGCTGCCGTAGGATATAGCTGTCTTGCTATTCGACCGGAGACGCTATCTATCTCCACTCCGAACAATTGCGAAGATCTCATGCTCTCTGGCATCAGTCCCAAGAAGTTTCCTGTGCCACAGCCAGGATCGCCGATGTTTCCCTTTGTAAAGCCCATGTTGGCAATTGCTTGGAAAATGGACTTTATTACAATAGGCGGAGTATAAAAGGCCGTTAACGTGCTTTCTCTCGCAGCTGCGTATTCACTGTCCGTGAGAAGATTTATAAGAGCGGTGTATTCCTCCGTCCATGCGGAATTCTTTTTATCAAAAGCATCAGCAAGTCCACCCCATCCTACATATTGGGATAGAAATTCCTGCTCTTCCGCAGTTGCGGTGCGAGCTTCGCGTTCAATAGCTTGTAGTGCTTTTATGGCTTCAATGTTCCGACGAAACTTCTCTTTCGGACTGCCAACGCCTAAAGCATCATCCGTAATAGTAAAATTAACGCCGTTTTTGTCCAGAGGAGAAATAATTGAACCTTGCGTCTTTATCCTCTGCATTGGTGGAGCGAGTTTCTCTTCCCGCTGCTCTTCTTTAATCGTTTTTGCTAATACAGGCGTTTCATTTTCAGTTGGCTGTGCCTCCACTGTCTCAAGCG
>QFZN01005719.1_pt1 | contig 26993 bp, 21 predicted proteins | sample 1740101 | NCBI WGS metagenome assembly QFZN01 (sample SAMN09210849, study PRJNA391713) | Ciliate metagenome, whole genome shotgun sequencing project. | isolation source: combination of 50 Heterometopus sp. ciliate cells from an enrichment culture... | host: Heterometopus sp. ...
CCCCAAAACCCCAAAACCCCTTGTGCGCGATGGCTGGATCGTGTGTGCCTTTTCGTTTGATAAAAAAGTTATTTGGCTCGAAAAATATATGTTTGTCAGTAGGATATTCGCCGTCGTCCTCTTCGGGCTGCTCGCGCTTTCCGAATGTAATTTTGGGCTAGAAAACGGTGTGAGGATAGGCGAGGACATCGAGAAGAAGAAGCTGCTGGCCTGTCGCGCGTTGCTCTACTGTCGGCTCGACGCTGTGCCCGTATGACAATAGCTTTGTCTATCCTTAGGAAGCGGCGGCAGCACTGGGATCCATCAACGAGACATCGGTGTTCCAGTCCACGATCCTCCCCTGCTTCCGATCGATAAATCTGGCCGAGGTCGACGAGGTGCTTGAACGCACCAAGAAAGAGGAAGAGGACCAGTTCTTCTGCGCGATCGACCGCATTTCCGCGCTTATTCCGCTGCAAAAAGTGAAGGAGCTGAACCTGACCAGCGCAGAACAGTCGCTTCTCCAGAAATACAAGGTGCCCCCGGTGTTGAGCAAAGATGTTAGACGGAGATCGAGCAGATGCAGCAAAAGAGGCAGGAGAAGATGAAGACGCGGCTGCAGGAGCTGCACAAGCGAGAACAGGAGTTTGCGCAGAAGGAGACTCAGGCGAAACAGAGGGAGGTGGAGCTGCTAGAGCTGGAGAAGGCGCTGAAAACGCTGCAGATTGAGCTACTCGGGAAGGAGGCAGAGCTGAAACGGAAAGAGATCGAGATGCTGAAGCAGCAGGTGGAGGCATACAAGCTGCTCAAGAAGGCCAGGGACGCCGCGGCGGGGAAGACGGACCTGTAGTAATAATAAACCAAAGTGGCACAACATCATGAAGTGTGTGTTGTGCGAGGATGAGGAACTGGGGAATATGAGAAGATTGCTGTTTAAACTGCATAAGGATGCTGATATGGAGCATGACGCAGTAGCTTAGGCGCAAAATGGCATATATATAAGCGGGAGGGATACCATATATTTAAACAATACATGGCGGAAAAGTCGCCGTTCGATCTACCGAAAGAAGTCGGGAAGGAAGAGACAAAGAAGCGCCGGTTCCTCCAGCGCAAGCCGGCCAAAGAGATCGTCAAGTCCGACTCCCACGACGCGCCCGCTGCTATCCCGCATGCCGACCCCCAGTCACAAGCCACGCATCCTCCGCCCGTTCCCGTCGTCCCAGCCGAACCCAAGCCGGAGGAGCGGAAGAGAGAAGAGCCGATGCTGGCAGAAAAGAATCCCTTCGCCTCCTCGAAGGAACCTGACAACTGGCCAGCTGCCAAGGAGGAGACCAAGAAGCCAGAGCATTTGCCTGCGAAACGCACCTTCTCCCCACCGATCCGTCCTGAGCCCGAAGGGAAGAAGCTGGAATCCCAGCGGCACCCCTTCTCCCCGCCTCTGCGTCCAGAGAACAAGCTGGCTGAGGAAGCAAAGAAGCCTTTGGGCGCTGAACGATCGCTGCGCAAAGGCTCGGCCATGGTGACCTCCACGACCAAGCCCCCTCCTCCTGCTGAGAAGAAGGAGGACATCGTAAAGCCGGAATCTAGTCGCGACCCTAAGCCAAAGCCTGAGGGACTTCCTGGAACCGGAGCTGGGACAGAAGGCGCGAGTCGGTTGGGAGGAAGGAAGAAGTTCCTCGGGGCGACAACGGAGCCGGGGAAACTCGCGGAAGAGAAGAAGGTCGGCAAGCCAGAGGACAAGAGTCTGCCCGCAATGAGCGCGATGGAGCAAAGGAAAAGGATGGCCGCAACCACAGTCCCGAAAAAGCCAGAAGAGGAGAAGAAGGCGCCTGCGAAACGGGAGGAGGACGAGGGCAAGGCGTATCTCGATGCAAGAAGGAACAAGTCGGCCACTATGTTCCAGAAGTTCTGGCGCGGCTTCATCTGCAGGAAACATCACAAGGAGGAGGTCCAGAAGCTGAAGATCTTCGCCATAAAGCACATCCCGAAGACGAACATCCTAGGGGATGTGAAGAGCAAGCCCACGAGGTCGATAATCAAGTCTCACACTGAGGAGAATGTGGCGGAACACGGTCAGAGGAAGCGGGTGCGGTTCCAGGAGGGCTCTCCGGGGGCCAAGAAACAGCTCTCCCGCTCGCCCGGCAGAAACTCGTCGCGGAAGGAGGAGAAGAGGCGGAAGTCGCCAATCGTGCGGCCGCTGAGCTCGGATGAACTGCAGTCAGACATCCGGAAAAGGTTGGACAAAGTTCTGGTGAAGGTCGACGAACTGGTTCAGCGCGAAGAGTCAACACAGTCCAAGAAGCCGAATCCGAAGGCGGCCCCACGATCTCCCAGACTCTCTCCTCAGCGCCAGCTCGAGAAGGCCGACTTCACTCGTTTCTTCCAGCGCGCCATCATTCCCGAGCTGATCGCCAAGGCCGTGGTCTACGGCGAATCCCTCATCCTGAGCCGGGAGATCCAGCACAAGTTTGAACAGAGACCGGTGCTGAAGGACGTGTTCGCGATGATGCACGAATTCCAGTACGACGTAGTCAACCCGCTGCCCCACTCGCTAAACTGCATCGGCTCCCTTGGTCGGGTCCTCTACATAGAGGCCCAGGGCAACCTTCGCCAGATCGACATCACCGCCGAAAAGCAGCTCTCTCCCTACTTCTTAGGAATCAGGATGCCGCTGAGATACACGCCCATCATAGACACAATATGCGACACGAAGTCGTGCAGGATTTACACGCTGAACGCGCTGTGGAAGCTGGAGGTGTGGAGTCTGGAGCAGCTGTCCTCGCTGCCGATCAAGCGCGTTCCCATGGTAAACTGTGAGGTGACGAAAGACTTTGTGGAGCAGGCGTACAAGTCGCGGTTCCAGCTGGCGAAGCCCACGTTCCTGTCGATGGCAGACTGCGCAAACCAGATACTCATTGTCAACACCACGTGTGTGGATGGCAACATCGTCTTCGTCGACCCCATATCGCTGTCGATCATCCGCCGCATCCACCTGCTCTTCAGCGACTACGAGGTCCCTGGCCACATCAAGGACGCGATCGACAGACTTGTGGACTGCGTGAAAGACGCAATGAAGACGGCCAAGCCAGAGAGCGTGGTGACACTTCTCCGGAGGCTGGCGACGAAGGACACCTGCCAGCTGACTTACCAGGAATTCGCGGACAGGATGCGGGCCCTGCTCCCGGGCGTGGACCAGGCCGCAATCGTGGAGATATGTCACGACATCGACGCGGACAACAAAGGACACATCATGCTCGACGAGGTATTGCCCTACATCGACGAGTCCGCCGCAGAAAACAAGGAGGCCCGCAAGTCTTCCGCCAGCGCGACCGTCGTCTGGGCCGATTGGCTCATTTCTGAGAACAAGGTGTTCCAGGCGAAACAGGTGCTGGCGAAGCTGATCGAGGCGGTTGAGAAGCAGGGGATCTCACCTGAGGGGGCGTTTGCCACATTTGTGAACGAGGGCGGGAACACCATCGGAAACAAAGAGTTCGCCATGGTTCTCGGCAAGCTCTGTCCAGACCTCAAGACGGACGAAATGTATGGCCCGTGAATGAAGCCCCCGATAGAGAGCTGCTGACGAGGATTGCGGACACGGAGACGGACCAGCAGATCCAGTACCCGGAGTTCTGCAAGCTGCTCGACCGCAAGGTGCTCCAGTCCGACCTGGGGCTGGAGGAGGCTGAGCGTATTTCGCATTGTCGGGATAATTTGCGTAGGGATCCTGAGGGAGCCGCTGACTCACAGGAACGACCTGCCGACCCTGATCCGGAAGTGCTTCGAGAACGGGATCAACCTCCGCGAGCTGTTTAAGACCGAGGACAAGTTCAAGCAGGGCCTCATCGAACGCGACCGCCTCTACCAGATCCTGGAGAACCTGCCCATCGGCTACTCCCCTCAGGATATCTACGAGATCTTCCGGGACAGCGCCATTTTCGACGCCCACGGCAACGCTGATTACACGATAGTGCTGCAGCACGGCGTGTACACCATACTGGAGAAGCTGCGGCTCCAGCGTGAGATGCAGTCACAGCGGGGGAGCGCGCAGAACAGCGTGCACTCCACCAGAAAGTCCTTTGTGTCGTCCTTCATCGATAGTACCTTTCCTCTCTGGTACAGTGTGCGTAGAAACTGCGTCTGATGCGGCGTACCAGAACAAGACTGTGGACTCACGGAAGGTGGTGATCGAGGACCTGATCTACCTCTACGACTTCGACATCGTCATATACACCACTGCTTTCCCCAAGAGCTCCAACATCTACGTCACACACACTGTCCCGCTCCACGTCCACTCCGGCCCGCCGAGACCTGCCTCCCTCTTTTCGCGCAAGCCCGGCAACGAGGAGCACACCATGGAGGAGATGACCGAAGAGGTCATGAACTACAAGTTCCTGGCAACCCTCAAGGGCCACAAAAACTCGTCGCCACCAACGCTGTGCTACGTGGAAGAAACCAGCTGCCTGCTCTCGGGGGAGAAGGAGGACAACGAGCCGGCACATGCGAGCTTCTATGCGACCACGTCTGAGCAGAAGCTGTACGAGCCCAACGTCCATCCCAGTCGTCGTGTCGATAATCTGGACGAGGAACGCCGATACGAGGACTACGCCCAGAGGACCCAGCGACTCGTCTCTAAGGGCAGTCGCATGTTTGAGGTGCTGGTCTGGAGTCTGCAGAAGGATCTCGTGCACATGATGCAGGCCAACCCGCCCTGGGTCATTCGTCCGACGAGACGATTCGAGGCGCATGCATCTTCGATCGTGGACATCGTGTACCTGTCATCGGCACAGCTCATCGCGACCACTTCCACCGACCAGACAATTAAGCTATTCGACCCAACATCCGCGCCGTACCCACTCTCGGAGCCGCGACAGTTCCCCATCGTGGCCAGCCGACCTGGCGCCTATGTGCCGTTGCCTGCGGAGTCAACTGCAACCAACGCAAGCTTCCGCGAGGTCAAACGCATCAACACCGCGCCCTCGACCTGTTACAAGCTGCAGACCCTGGACTTCGTCACCGCCACGTCCGCCTCCGGACTGGGCAAGACCTCGACCCGGGAATCCGGCGGCTCCATCGAGTGGCTCGTCGCCCTTCGTCTCCTGCCTGCACACGTGATCGGAAATAAGAAGGAGATACAGGGGGCGATCTCGGGGCACGGAATCGAGCGCGTTAGGCTGAGTGTGCCCGCAATAAGACACGACGACCCGGTGCCGGAAAAGGTGTACCAAGAATGTGAGAACGATGCGCAGGAGCGGCGGAAAAAGGCCATGATCGCCTTCCAGAGCGTCATGCCCTACAACCTTGAGCATCTTCAGGCCAACATGGCGCTGCAGAATTCCCAGACAAACAAGCTCTTCGACCTCTTCAAGTCTGCCATGCTCAATCGAGCCACTGGGAAGTATATGACCACGAAGCCGCTGAGGGAGGTGTTCCAGACTCTGCTGGAGATACCTGAGAGGAAGAAGTACGGGCACATAATAAAGGAGAAAGGAAGGAACCTGGTGCTGTCGGTGTCGGAGGTGTACTTCTACCTAAAGAAGTACTTCCAGATCCACCCCACCAATCTCAGCCAGGTCATGTTCGCAAAGCTCGTGAAAACTTTCACCGAGGACCAGAACAAGTCGCTCATTGGAGGGATCCGGAAGTGGGCATCGAAACCCATGGATCAGCTGGCTTCATACATCAGGAAGTACGGACTGTCCAAAGAACTGATGGAGTTCGCAGAGCCGCCGGGCGAGTTCTTGACTCGCGCACAATTCGTGGGCTTCCTCAAGTCTATCAGTCTGAAGCTGCCTGACGTAGCGGTCGAGAGCATTGCTAACGAGGTCGACGCCATTGGCTCCGACCGTATCACCTACTCTCAGCTCCAGCAGCTTTTCAGCGACGAAATCAAGCACTACAACATCACCATGTTCCGTCGTCCTAATCCGCTGATTGAGGAGATCAGAGGGAAGATGCTGCCCGCCCGAAAACTGAAGCTACACGAGGCACTCGGGAGTGTGGACGACTATGGAGACGGCTACCTAACGAAGACGCAGTTCAAGAAGGCGTTCGTCCGCGCAGGGGTGGCAGTCGAAGAGGAAACGTTGGCGTACTTCTTCGACATGACCAGCGAGAAGTTCATGCCTCGCGACAAGGAGAAGGTCCTCTCCGTCCAGAACTTTTTCAAAAAGGTTCTGACCGAGGGCGAAAGCAAGGAGTTCAAGGAGATCTCAGACCTCTTCGGCAAGCTTTCCGCCTCGCTGTCGTACCGCGGGATCGACTTTGAGGCACTATTCACGGACTCGACGGTCTTCTACCGGCTCGACTTCTCTGCCGCCATTGAGAAGCCTCTAGAGTACATGCGAAAGGAAGAGTTCGCCTCCCGCCTGGAGACCCTGCACATCGCCCAGCTGAGTGAGTCCGAGCAGAGGAAGATCACTAACTACCTCGCCGTGAACGACATCAAGGACAGCCAAAGCGTGATCTACCTCTCAACCTATATGCTGCACATGAAGCACCTTCCATCTGCCGCCCAGGCCGAGCCCGCCGAAATCCCATACCTTGTGGCGGTCGTATGCGGAAAACTGCTGGCTGACGAGGCCCGCTTCGTAAAACAGTGTCAGGAGGTGGCAGAGATGGTGGGCGAGCGCATTGAGCCCGGCGACCTGAGATCTGCGCTGCTGGCCAACGGGGTCTCTACGAAATATGCGGACATGCTCGTGGAGTACCTGACCGGGGGACAAGGCATGGATCTTGATGCGGTGATAAAGAAGATGAAGGAGGAGGCCACGAAGAGATATAACTCCAGGCATTGTCCCATGCTCGAGGGCGCAGATATTCCGGACCTGAATTTCCAGGAAATCCTGAGGGAGTCGCTGGCGGCGGGGAATTCGAAGCCGCAGGAGCTGATCGCGAAGTGCCGCAGCTTTGACAAGCTCGGAAATGGCAGGATCCGTATCTTCCACATCCTGAACGTGCTCAAGCACAACGTGGCTGGGGTTGAGGAAATCGTGCTCGCTGGACTCGAGTACGAGCTGAGCACTCTGCATCCTGATGAATACATCGACTACAAGGAGTTCCTGACCCAGTACGCCGCCGAGGAGGTCGAGGCCCCCAAGTCGCCCGTGATTGACGCAAAGAAGGAGAAGGTCCGGAAGTTGTTCAACATCGTGCTGCAGACCATCGCCAGATGGGTGACGGAACGCAAGCTGAACCTGCAGAAGGCCTTCCAGATCTTCGACTCAAACGGAGACGGGAAAATGGGCAAGGAGGAACTGGCCAAGGTGGTCCAATGGCTTGACGTCAAGCTCGAGAAGGGCGATGTTGATTGCATCTTCGCGGTTGCCCCCAAGGACATCGACACTGGCAGCGAAGTGGTGTGCCACGAGCTGCAGGAGCTCATCCTCAACTCGGGCTCCCTCTGTCCCTACTACAACAGATCGCAGTGGCAGCTGGCCGCGAGAAGGGTCACACTGAGCGACCAGTGCAAGGCTGTCCAGGACAACATCAAGCAGGTCGAATTCTTGATCAGAAAAGAACTGCCCAAGGGGAACATCCTCACTCGCGAGCTCTTCCTTAACACACTCAGAGACGCGAACATGGGATACACGGAGGAGGAGATCGAGCGGGTGGCTGACTACGCGGTGATGGGCAGCAGAAATCCGGTGGCGGACGAGTCGCTGGCGCCATCGGCAGTGGAGTTGGTGAATTTCTCGCTGTTTGCCCAAAGTCTGGCCGCACTGCAGTCGGGCTTCCCCGCAGAGGCCCGCTTTGACAGTCCGGTCTCCGAGAGAAAGACCTCTCCGCTACATTCTTCCCCGGGCGGCATGCGCTCGTTCAATCGCAAGAGGGAGGCCGAGGCAGTCAGCAAGGTTCTGGGCCACTTCCAAAAGATCGGGCTGACCTTCTACGACTTCTTCGAGGGCGAGGTGGCGGTGGAGCCCACAGAGTCCATTGAGAACCTGTAAGGAGTGTGCCACGAATCCGGTATAGGACGGTGAAGAGGAGCCAGGTGCTGGACGCTGTGAAGATGCTGCAGATCCCGCTCTCGCTGCAGGAACAGAGGCTGCTTCTTCAATCTGAGAACGGCGGCGCTGAGACAGAGATCAGGCTTCAGCAGTTCTGCGACAAGTTCGAGACCCCAGTATCGCGCAGCAATATAAACGATGGCAATAGGAGTCAACAGAAAAGCGCAGGCGAGGAGCGATGGAGAAAGCAGTGGCGGCAATCCTGACGCGAGAGCTGGCGTGGGACCTGGCATTCGACTCCTTCGACAAGTCTGGCGCTGGGAGGATCACTCGAGCCGAAGCGACGGAGATGGTCAAGTACTGGAAGCTGGGACTGACCGCGTTCGAGCTGGCGGACATATTCCGGCCCATGATCAGTCGCGAGGGGCGTGCCGAGGTCATCACCAGGGAGGTCTTCAACGAGAAGCTTGTCAACTCCATCTCCGCCTTCAAGGACTACGTGCTCATAAAGATCAAGCAGGGTCTGCTGTTCGACATCCATGAAAAGCTGCTGGTCGAACAGGGGCGGACCGGCATCACTCTCAAGTCTCTGTTTGAACAGTTCGACTACAAGAAGAACGGAACCGCGGATGCCGAAGTGATATCGCAGATCCTCAGCATGATCCACGTGAAGGAACTGACCAAACGGGAGACCGAGCTCCTTCTTGAGGCCGGAGGCGCGGATCCGCAGTGCACAACGCTGGTGTACTCCACGTTTTCCCCGGCCATGGAGCTCGCGATCCAGCAGGAGATCCAACGTCGCGACCAGATCTACGCCCGCGTGGTCCGCGACCTCTTCTCCACGCTGAGGACTAAGAAGATGTCGGTATTTGATGCATACTGCCAGTTCGACATGCTACAGCGAGATGGCATCGGAAAACTTGAGCTCGTCGCCTGTCTGCAGGGGCTCGGCGTCAAACTCTCTTCTGAGGACGCGAACGTGGTTTGGAGCACAGTCATGAACGGCAGCGGCTGTGAGGAGAGGCTCAGCTATCAGGGGTTCCTGTGGATGTTTGCGAGGACCGGGGAACTGAAGCTGTCAGGACCGGAGGCAGGAGTCGAAGGTGTGAGGGAAAGGTTCATCAGCTCGTTGGTGGAGTGCAAAGAAGATGCGAAGTCGCTCTACACCCGCATCGACAAAAATCTCGGGCGGAGTGTTGGCAAGGCCGAGTTCATCGGCACATGCAAGGGCGCCGGAATCGCAATGACTGAGGAAGAACTCGGAAAGATCTTTGATGTAGCAAAGGTGGACGACGTGCAAGGGATGACGTTCAGGTCGCTGTCAGACTTTGTGAAGGCGGGAGAACGCGACGAGGAGGATCTCATCAGAATATTCACGAAGATCGGTAGAGCGACACAGCGGCGCAAGATCGACTGGGAGAAAGCCTTCCGGCTGGAACGCGACGGCCGTTCGCAGTCCAGAGAGCCTAGAAAGGTGCTGGAACGAGGCCTCCCCGCCCGGGCCTTGGCCAACTGCATCAGAAAACAGCAGCTCGGTTTGGGACTGGACGACATCGAGGCAGCGGTGGGCAAATTGGCATACAGTCGCGGCAGCGGACTCATCGCCTGGGAAGAGTTCCTTCACCAGGTTCAGGTGTGGACACAGAAACGTCTCAGCACGAAGAAGGTCGATATGTCCAGCAAATTGAAGTCCTACATCTCTCGGGTCAACGAGGCCATAAAGCGTCTTGAGATCGGCGTTGAGCAGGCCTTTGCGGACGTTGACCGCGACAAGGACGGCGCACTGACCCTGGCGGAACACAATGATCTGCTGCTGAAACTGGGCGTCGAAATGACCAAGGCTGCGGCCACCGAGGTGTTCATGGCAGTTTCGGAGGGTCAGCGGCTCACCTTGGACTGTCTCAAGAAATATCTGGGAAATGCGGACGGACAGATAAAGACAGAGACTGGGGAAGAGGTGGGGGAAGGGATCGGTGTGGACAAGGAGGAGGAGGATCGCGAGACTTTGTACTACAAGATTAGGGAACGGCTGGTCGAGAGGGAGACCAGCATCAACGCTCTGCTTCTCCGGCTCAAGATCGATCCTCTAAACCAGATCAACATCCAGGGCATTCGCAGACTCTTTGAAAGTGTCGAACTTGCGCTGACCGCGAAGGAGTTGGGCATAATCGACACCGAGGTCAAACGTGCGTTCGGGAAGGCGGAATATTCGTACCAAGACCTGCTCGACTTCATGGTTCGCAAGCGCATCGACATGAGCGAACTCTACGCCGGTATGCTACATTGTGAGGTATAACGGGACGGTAGGCCTCGGCGACCCGGGGATCGTGATCTGTCTGCAGTCGCTGACCAAGGCGCTCAAGAAGAACGGCGTCAGCTATGTCAAGGCGTTCAACCTGATGAGTCGGAACCGCGGGGCGTACATCACGCGAGTGGACTTTGTGCAGGGAGTCGAAGGAATGCAGCTGGGACTATCGCTGAGTGATATCGTTGCGGTATGAAGAAGGTTCTGACAAGTAGTTCTTCGAGTACATGGACAAGATCAAGAGCAATAAGGTGACGAAGACGGACTTCCTGCAGGCGATGGCGTACTCCACGCAGACGAGCGCGCCGCTGCCCGACTTCGACGAGGCCAAGTCCGCCAATCTAAACGTCCAGAACGCGAAGGTCGGTCGCGCCCTCAAGCAGCTTGGAGATGTCTTCGAGAAGGGCGACTACACACTGAGGCAGATATCAAGCCTGTTCGACATCCACGGCACGGGCATCATCACCAAGGCCGAGTTGGCCTCGCTCCTCCGCATACGCAAGATAGAGATCAGTCTGGGGGACGTGAGAGTGCTCAACGGCTACCTGGCCAACATCGGCGACGGTCGCATTTACACAAGCGACCTGATGGGGAAGCTGCAGGAGGTGCTGAACCAGAACACGGACGGCCTGTACAGCGTGCTGCAGGCCAAGCCCATCGTCAAAAAGATCGTGAAGGAAATCGAGGGCGACCTCACCTCTCTCAGCGACGAGATCCTCAAGTACGATCGCATCGTGGAACTCGAGGAGGCCCGAGGTGACATGGCCGCAGTTGCAGAGCTGGCCAACAAGTCCGGCATCGAGAAGCACAACTTCTACAAGCTCCTCGGAAAGTTCGGCGTCTTCCTCACCGAGGACGAGAAGGCCATCCTCAACTCTGCCTTTGGCTTCACCGCCCTTCCCAACATGCTCGATACTCACAAGCTCATGAGCATGCTGGAATCGTTGCCCGAGGCCGAGACGAGCAAGAAGCAACAGTACACGCTGGAGTGGGAACGAAAGATATACAGGAAGCTGGGGAACCATCTGCGCGGCAAGGGAATGACGGTGCTGGACTGCTTCCCGAGGACCAGCGTGACGCCGGCGGGATACGTCTCGCAGCGCCAGTTCTCAGCCGCGATGCAGGCCCTGAACATCGGGCTGGACGACAAGGAGATCGCCACGTTGCTCGCTGTCTCCAAGGCAGACAGGGAGGGAAATCTGCTGGTCAAGGACTTCGCAAAGAAATTCTACGAGGCCTATCTTCTCGACGTACGAGATTCGCATCTTTACCTAACGTAGGCTGAGGCTGAAACAGCGGCCGCGATGACCAAGGAGGACGAGATCGCGCTTGTGACCAAGGTCATCCAGAAGATGAAGGAGAAAGGATACAGCGCCGAGCGGGCGTTCTCTGAACTCGACAAGAAGCAGATCCACTTCCTCACCATCGCCGGCCTTCAGTCCTTCCTTCCCGAGGCCTTCGACATCCACCTTACCCGCGACCAGCTCCTTGTTGTGCTTCGGTATATGGACCTCAACGACGACGGCATGGTCGCCCTCAAGGAATTCACGCACTTCTATCAGGAACTGCAGAAGGACCTCAGCGAGCAGGCGAAAGGAGCAAAGGCGAACAAGTTGAGCGTGGACAAGGACCTGACGCTCGAGGACATCTTCGACGGACTGCTAACCACGCTAAAGGACAAGGGACTGACCCTCCTCGACATCTTCGAGCAGCTTGACACAAAGCGGCACGGGTACATCACGCTAGAAGAGTTCGTCGGGCTGGTGCAGACCATCGGTTTCAGTCTTACCGAACAGAGGGCCAAAGAGCTGCTCTCCACCTCGAACCACAGCTTCGACGGCAAGGTTTCCTACAAGTTGCTACACAGACACACACGGACCGCGGCGGACAGGAAGGGGATAGCGCAGTTCGAGGACTGGGGCGACGAGGACATTTTCAAGTGGCGCGACCGCGCGATCGAGGGGGTCATAAAAGCGCTCAACGCCACAAAGAAGCCGTCGTATAAAGCGTATTTCGCAGAATTCGACGCAAATAACGACGGCATCCTCTCCCCCAGAGAGTTCCGCGAGGCCATGAAGGCGCTTCGTGTCCAGGGCACCAGCATCGGGAGAAACCAGATTGACCGCCTCCTCGTTTTGTTCGCGGTTGACAACAAGGCGCAGCAGACCGCGGTTTCCACTGATCGGATAAACGAGTTCTTGCAGCAATACAGCACGAGCCCGTTCTACACGCTGAACCCGCCGGGGGCCGAAGAAATCCTAGTGAACGAGGACATGTTCGTCATGATCGTCCAGCACTTCGACGGCTACAGCGTCCTTCTCAACAAGGGCACAGAACTTTTCGAAAAGTCCCAGTACATATCCACACACCGAAACGAATTCTGCACGCGAGGATGCTCGCTGTTCGCGAACACGTGCATGATGGAGCGGCTGAAGGAAGGCTCGCGCGTCCTCACGCTCAACCTCAAGGACACCTTGCTGCATCTCGCCTCGTTTGGATTGGACCTGATAAAGAACTCTGCGCAAACTGCACTCATCGACCCGACGGCGATGAATGAGTCGGGCGCAAAGCCTATGGAGATCTCGGCTGAGGAGGTCATCAAGAAGTACCCGGTGCTCGACATCGACCCCCATGTTATCAGAATCGACAAGCGCTTCAAGGGGGCAAAGCGCGGCGCCTACACTTGCTACAAGGGCACTCTCATAGACTCGGACACCCCGGTGCGGATTCAGGTCTACGGCTCGGACATGCTGAATAAACAGTCAGGCGACGGGAAGGTGTACTGGAGACACCTTGAGCTAGAGTTGGCAGCACAGATGCTCATGTACGCACACGACCCGATGAGCACGTTCAAGATCATTGGAAAGTACGAGAAACGTCGCGGCATCGGAGAGTACTCGGTGGACGTCTGCGTGGTGCTCGAGGACGTTTCGTCCGACGAGTTCGTCTCACTAGAAGATTTGCTCAACGCACAGGGCGGACTGCTGCAGATGCCGCTACTGCGGAACACGGAGACGGCGCTATATATTGCGAAGCTGTGGGCGCGCGACATCCTCGCCATGCTCACCTTCCTCCATGATCAAGGCTTCGTCATGCGCACGCTGGAACCCGCCCATCTCTTCCTGAACAAGAACAGCTCGCGAATCAGTCTCGGGCAGTTCGCGGGCATCGGCCGTCTAGACTCGGAAGGGAAGATCTGCATGTGCCCGGACGTAGGAATCGAGACCCCTCCCGAGGCCCGCAGCCAGCTCTACTACGCTAACCCATACCTGCCGCCAGAACACCTGTTCAGACACTTCACGGAACACACCAGCGACATCGACACGTGGTCGTTCGGCGGACTGCTGTACACGATTCTGATTGGCTCCCCGCCCACCAGCTACTACCGCACGTACAAGGCCTGGCGGCTCACCCACGCTCGTGAGGAAAAGCACTCGGCAGCAGACCTGCCACTCGTGGAACCCTCGACACGTTCGTTCCTCTACGACCCGCTGTCTTCGGTCCAGATCGACGCAAAGGAGGAGCGCATCCGCGTGCTGCGGCCAGAAGAACTGCCGGACAAGAGCGGCACGAAGATTGTTTCAAAGCGGGGGAGAGAGGCGGTCGCGCAGCTGATCGAGACCTTGAGCACGGGGAGCATCCTGTCTGACAAGTCGCGCGCCGGCGGGGTCAAGGAACGGTCCTTGCTCGGCCTCATGCTGGACCTGGTCGCCTGCTGCATGGACGTCAACACCCAGCACCGGCCCAGCCTCCACGCCCTCCTCCGTTCCCCTATGTTTGCGGTCGATGGATACGAGAGGACGAACGTGAAGAGATTTGCGGAGAGCGTGTTCCTGTATAAGGACCCGTACCTGTGCATCACCAGCCAGCTGACGGCTCCGCTCCGCGGCATGTGTCTTACCGCCCTCCGCCATCCCGACAGCATGGTCACTGAGCTGGAACAACCGATACTCGCGCTCATCGGCACAGTCATGGACCACGTGAACGCGCTTTCTACGCCACACCTTCGCGCGGTGCAGCAGCTCTCCAGCACGGACCCGGCGGAACAAACCGCGCCCTACGCTCCTCTCGCCCGCCAGCTGATGCATGACCGTGTGCTGGACATGCTGATATTCCTCTGCCACCGCTACACCAAATCCTGGCTCAACGACCGGGCGCACTGGCTCGACAAGCAGGCTGCCGCCGGGGTAGCCAATAAGACTGGCGTCGCACGGGCCTCCTCTGTTAATAGAGAGTCGATCAGGGAGGAGCGACCGAAGAGTCCGAGCAGGAGGAAGAAGCAGGAAGGACTGGACGAGCTGCTCGGCAACGAGGAGGACAGCACCGGAAGTCCTCAGCGCTCGAGAAGGGTCAAGTTCGCCGATGACTCCAGACTTGCGGAGAAGGAAAACTTCGAGACCCAGTCTGACCCCAACGTTGAGAGTCGCAAGCGAATCCTTGCTATGAAGTTCCGGACGGACAACAAGATTCTGGGGGCGATGTGCCGGCTGCTGTACACACTGGTGCAGGAAATGCAGTATAAGGAGTCGGTGATGGCGCCACACGTGGGGAAGATACTGGAGGCGGTGGTGAAGCTGCTCATAGGGGAGGACGCGGTGTGCGCCTCAGATCTGGCCAGCATGCGGCAGGAGGCCGAGAAGAACTTCTTCGCTCTTCGCACCTTCCTTCGAGGCAAGCATGAGTTGCGCAAGTCCTTCGTCCCCGACGAACTCGACAAGATTTGGTTCAAGCGGCATCAGAACGTGCATCTCACGAACTACGAGACCTTCTGGAACTACATTTCGTATATCATTGTGTTGCCGTTGTACCAAGGTAAGGCCGAGGATAGCAAGCTCACGTGTAGATGCGATCGGAGTGACAGGGGTGGGCGGACCAAGGTACCCGGTGATCTGCGACTACATCAAGGCGTGCAACAGCACCGCAGAGGTGTACTCCATGTTTGGCAAGAAGGCGAACAAAATGTACGGAGAGCTGCTCTCTTCCACCAAGCGCACCAGCGAATATTACGCGGAACTTATCCGACTGTGCCAGAACATCGCCATCCTCACAGAGTCAAGCTACGGTCGAGCTGCCAAGGCCTCAGCCCTCGGCGACATCTGTGCTATGCTGTACGGCGGAAGCTACGGACGCGTCAAGGCCACCCTCGACCTCCGTGTGACCAAGTACATACACTGCTTCCTGGAGCACGGGGACGAGGAGATCCGCAAGCACACTGCATTAATCTACTGCCAGTTGGCAAGGTCGCTGGCGAACGATGAGGCCATGGCGCTGCTAAGTCCAGATGTGGGCGCAAAGCTGGGGGTCAGCGGCAGCGCCTCCAAGCGGTCGCTGCCAGATGTGAACAAGGATTGGTCACTTGTGGGGTACATCTACAACCAGAACGCGATTCGAGACCCGGTGGACACGAAACGGTACATAGCGTTTGCCTACGACCTGCCGGCGGTCCACTTCCAGCAGAGCCGGCAATACCTCGGCGAACTCGCCTGGGCCCTCAAGAGTCCCGTCTTCTCCTCCGCCATCCTGCGCCAGATCAAGTCCGCCACCGAAACTCTGCCCAACAAGTATTTCTTTTTCGAATCGTAAAACCTGCCGTAGACTCGTGCTGATCAAGACCCTGACCTACCTGTTTGCATCGGCACCGGAGATGGCACACTCGCTGGACTCGGCGCTGTCGGACTGCTACCTGACGCTGGCACGACTCATGGTCTCGCTGGGTGGGAAGGAGCGGAAGAAGCAGGAGGCCGCGCTCTCCCTCGAACTGCGCCAGCTCTTCACCAACCTTGGGGAGCTCAGGAGTCCCAAGATCCTAGAGGCAATTCGTCACGCCACCGGCGTTCGTGGGCTTCTGAAGCAAGCTGGGATAAAGACTGTGAAGCTGAAGTCGCTGGGGGACATCGTGGCGTTTGCAGATAAGCTGCTGGACAAAGCGACATTCGCTGAGGCCGACATCGGGGCTCTGCCCACATACTGCAAGGACATGCAGGCTTACTTGATGAACCTGGGACCGACTCCGGAGATAAGCGAGGCGGTGAAACGGGGCTACCAGCGGGCAGTCGATATGCTATCCAAGGCCGCTAACGTGCTCTGGCAGCTTGCCGAGAACCAGAAGAGACGAGGAAAGACTCAGGCGGTCGAAGTCATGCGGGTGATCTTCTCGCTGTGGGATTGGCTGGCCGCAAAAGGACTGCACACGATCCTGGTGGAGACGATGGAAGGACAGATGATCGAGTGGACCCTGGACAAGCTGACCGCAATCCTCTCCGAGTTCAGGAGCACCGGCGATGAGAACCCCGTCGACTCCCTCACCGAATCCTTGTACAACAAGCGGAAGATCCAGAGGGCGGAGTCGGCCCACCGCTACGAACGGCTTCAACTTATGCCTCTCTCCATCCCGCTGCAGCACATCGTGGCTCAATTCCTCCAGCTGAATAACGATGAGATAAACAAGCGACTGGAGAAGGCGGACTTTGGAAGAGTGTTCGGCGAACAGCTGCAGTTGCAGTACGAATTCCTTCGGCTGGCCATGGACTCGGAAACAGAGCGACTCGGACTGCTGGACGTGTACGTGGAACAAAACTGCAATCGGCTGTGCACAGTGGAGTACCTGCTACAATCGAAATCAGCGCTGATCAAGAACCAGTTCTTGAAGTCGCGGTTCGTGGAAAAGCTGGCGGCGGAATATGTGGGAGATATGCGAGAGTTCTCGGTGAAGTATAACAAGATAGACCTCAAGTTCCTCGCGTACCGACACAGCTACCCCATACGCAACGAGTCCATCTCCATCATGGCCGAAATCCTGAAGAACAAGGAGAGCGGATACGAGCTCTACACTGAGCTGATACAGCGACTGTACCGACACCAGGTGATTGCGCACGAGCGCGATATCGTCCGGGCACACGAGACTGCCCCCGAGCTGCAGGTGCAGACCTCTCTCGTCTTCTTCTCCATGCTCCTTCAGGCCGAAGAGGATGTGCTGAGAGGGTTCAAGGACGAGGGCGTTGGCGAGGCTATGAACGAGATCCTTAAGAGCAAGCCTCTGCTGCAGAGACAATTCCCGCTGCTGGCGAAGTACTTCAAGATGAAATAATAACCGACACACTGACATAACATTCGCTACTATTCTTTTCCATTCTGTCTGCACTATCGAATGGCAGATGTGCCTATCTCATCATACCGCTAGAGTCGCACAAGATATCAGAGTGTGAGCCTTGTTTTACCGAATTATACGCCCATGTTCTCCACCCGCGCGGCCTCCGACGGGTCCAGCTTCTGGGCACAGCACTTGATGAAGTGCACCGGCAGCCACGAGACCACCGTGATCGCCAGGATCTTCAGCAAGAACTCGCGACTGATCGTCCCCAGGTTGAAGTAATCTCTGAAGAGGAACACACTTGAGGCGTATATCGCCAGCGACATCAGCACCAGCAAGAATATCGTCCTCGTCGGATTCTTCAGCTCGCTGTACAGGTTCAGCATCTCGATGCATATCAGTGCCGAAAAGTTAATCAAAACGATGTTGACGAAGGAGTCCTCGAAGAAGACAAGTGTGCAGAAAATTACCACCATGCCCTGGTACAGACTCTGCGTCGTCCAGATCAGTATCGTCTTTGCAGAGAAGAAGCGACCCTTCTGGAGGTTGCGGTACAGGTTCGGGTACTTCAGCACGCTCTCCTCGTTCTCCACGTCCTGGTCAAACACCAGTGAGAACACTGGCAAAAACGTGTAGTACGTTGTGTATCCGAGAAGAAGGTAGCTGTTGAAGACGGGGATGGCGCAGAAATAGAAGGTGAGACAGAAGAGCATCTGAATAATCGCCACTATCAATCCGCGGTGCACCACGAACTGGCCCAAACTTGACGTCCTTATGTACGACATCCGCCCGTGCCACAGGAACAACCGGCTAATATAGTGGAACTTGGCCAAGGCGTAGTCAGAGGCCAAGGAAGCCTGCTTGCCCTCTTTTCCGGAGATGCCGATTCCGATGTCGGCCTCCTGTATCATGCCCACATCGTTCCCGCCGTCGCCCACCGCCGCGATCTTCATGTTTGTGTATAGCTTTAGCTTCTGAGTGATCGCCGTCTTCTGGGTCGGACTGCATCGGCAGCACATGACTCCTGCCAGCTTTGTGGTCGACTCGAAGAACAGCCGCTCGGCGTGACGCAGACAGCGGTCCAGGCTCACTCCGTCCACCACCAGCACTGTGCTCTTCTGTTGTTCCACTTTCTATCAAGCCAGGATGAGTCGAACGCAGAAGCGGATATTACCTTCAACTCGTTTTCGACGATGTATTGGTCGTCAGCGACTTCCTTGAGAACGTAGTACTTTTCCGCACGAGACTTGAGACCGCTGCTAATGCCAATGCAGCAGGCTGTCTCGATCTTGTCTCCAGTGAGCATCCAGACCTTGATTCCGGCCTGCTTGAGTCCCTCAATGGTTTTGGCCACATTATCCTGGAGCTTGTCCTCAACCCCCGTCACTCCCAAGTACTCCATGCCTGTCTCGAGCTTGGCACGAACCGCAGCCTTTTCGCCCTCCCTCCCCACCTCGGCCGCACAGGCCGCGTCATACTCCTCCCGCCAGGCCTGGTACTCTTCTGGCTCCAGCATCTTCTCCGCAAAGCTCAGCGTCCGCAGTCCCTCCAGGCTCAGATCTTCTGCCCCCTCACGCATCTTTGCGGCTGCCTCGGGGCTCACCGATTGTCCCACGGCTTGCTCAGCGCCCTTCATGAAGTAGATTATGCGCTGGGTCTTGGTGTGCCGCACCAGTATTCCCATCTTGCGAGACTCGGAGGTGAAGGGGAAGTCGAGCAAAATTTCGTACTCGTCGACATCCAGACTCGACACCGGGGTGGCGACCTGCATTTTTAGTTGGTCACGATGGAGAAGCCGGTAGCCGAGTTCTCCGGCGAATTTCACCAGCGCGATCTCGTCCGGACTCGCTGCCTGGAAATCGTGCTTCCCCTCAGTGTCCACCGGGGTCACATTGTGGCAAACGGCCATTGCTATGGTCAAGTCCTTGATCTGCTCTTGCTTCGACCGCTTGGCATGTCCTGGCTCCGGTTTGCGGTGATCTGCCATGGGCGCACTGTCTTCCTGGGAGGCGGCGGTGAGGGCTTCCATGATCTCGTGCATGCTTTCCCGTCGGTCGAACTTCGCGTTTTGCACGAAGAACGACTTGAACTCCATCTCGTTCTGTGTCAGCGTTCCAGTCTTGTCGGAAAGAAGCATTTCGATGCGACCGAGGTCTTCGGGGATGTTGGTGTTCCTGGCAACTGTGCCCGGGATGGCGGAGTCGCTGTTTATTCCGTAGGAGTACCAGGTCTTGGCAAGGTCCAGGTTGACTCGCAGACTGATGGGGATGATGGATGAGAGCAGCAGCACGTATTTCATGTAGAGGAGAGGCCAGCGACCCTTGAATCCGTTAGAAGTCAGGATGGTCAGCGCCAGGCCCAGGAGCACCACAAAGAGGACGAAGGAGATCCACGAAATCTCTTGATCAATCTTGCCGACCTTACTGCGCGGGCTGCGAACGTTCATCTTCGACTTCGTGTGTATCCCGGTGTAGATGACTAGACCCACGGCAAATCCGTTGGTGAGGACTGTGTCGGCCCAGAGGGTGTTGCCGAGGTCCAGGCCCACCGCCACGGGGTCCGAGAAGTCTTCCGTGTGGTAAAACGTTCCCTGGAACTTGTATATGTCCTTGTGTGGGGGCTCAGCGGTCACACATGCGTTCATCGACATTAGTTTCCCAGCCTCGAAAGCAGCCTGAGTCTTGGCGACCGGGCGACGAAGCTTCCAGTCAGTTTCTCCGTCTAGTTGGTCGGTCTTGATGAAGGTGGAGCCGGACGGGCCGGTGGTGTAGAGGAGGACCATGTCCGCGGGCACCCGCTGTCCCTCCCTCACGCGGACCACATCTCCCACCTTAATGTTCGCGCTGGTGACATCGCAGACCCTTCCTGCGGGATCCAGTTTTCCGTACTTCTCGCTGTTAATTTCGCTGTCGCGACAGTGGCGCTTGCAGTCCTCGTAGGCCTCCTTGACCATGGTGACGCTGAGGACGAAGGCCAGGGGCGTGACATAGGTGAAGATAAATCCCACGCGCAGGATGCTGAAGAACTGCGATACGCAGATCAGCAGGAAGAAGAAGTTGTAGAACTGTCTGAATTGCATGTAGAGCACCTTCGGTATAAAGGTGAGGACGTTGTATTTCTGGTTGCTGATGCGGTTGGAGGGGAAGCTTGGCGGAGACGTTGTCCCGTTGATATACGCTACTCTTCGCTACAGGGGGTCATAACGCGATGCTGAGAATACTTGTTGGTAGTCGTATCCGCAGATGCAGTCAAGGCAGCCACAGAAGCCCGATTGATCCTACCAGGACAGATCGCAAAAGACCCGTCGCGTACCCGTGGGATGAGAGGCAGGTTTTCACCGGGCCCGGCCTCGAACTCGTGCTGGTGCTGTTCTTGCGCCATTTATATATTCAATTTTCGCTCGCGCCCAAATTATCGCGCTGCGATATCACACTTTTCCGTATCGAAGATCCAGCGTGGCTTCGAGAGGGGCACACGGATTTCTGCTGCATTGCAACGTATGTCTGTAATTGTTATCAGCTAATAATGTCGAAATCCAAGGAAGATGTATTCCGCGTGTCCTCATGGCTGTTTAGGACAGCGCGACGACCGTGAAGGGACTGCAGACTGAGGTCAAGAGACTGCGGGAGACACTGGCGGCCCGCGAGGCTACTATGGCCCAGCTCAACGAAAAGTGATAACTAAATTATATTCGCGTGCGTAGACTCAAAGCCGATGAGGCCAAGATCGGCCAGCTCGAGGTAGTTTTGTCTATCCACACGACCGTAGGCCGGAAGAGGAAAGGACATCATGGTCTCCCCAGCGAAGGCCGAGGTGGACGCTGAGACCTTCGTACTTCTACCCCAGAGAGAAACGCTCGTAGAACCACATAACAAAGCTCAAGGAGCTGTTGGGCATTCGCGACCAGCAGATCGCCAAGCTGACCCAGGTACTAAGATTCGTTTATCCCTCTGTCTTAGGATATAGAGACCCTTCAGCTGGACAACAAGCGGATCGCAGAGGAGAATCGCGGTTCTGTCGGCAAGAAAGTAAGAATAGCGCTAATATCTGCGCAGGAGGAGAAGAATCCAGAACTAGCAGAAAATCGGCTGAAGCTTGATACGTTGTACATTTCCTTCGTTCGTTACTCCGCCTGATAGAGCCGCGAAATACGCTGAACTCGAGGCAGAGCACAATAAGGAGCACGATGTTCAGATTAAGCTCGAGGCCGAAATCAGCACGCTGCGTCTCCGGGTCGAGCAAGAGCAGAGGACTGCAAGTGCGCTGAACGCAGAGCTGAGTTCGCTGCGAAATCAGGGGACCGCCGAGCTCGCTGGGGAGGACCTTACGATGCAGGTAACGTTGCAGCTGGACACGCCGCCGGAGGCAGAGTGGGAGCGGCAGATGCAGCTTGCGCTGGAGGCGATCGGCGACTCCAAGAAAGCGAAATCGGAAGCGGATGGTACCGTCGAAGCGGGGGTATTGGCATAGACATGGGGAAGAGGCTGGAGGAAAGCTTGGGTCGGCAGAGGCGGCTCGAGTCTGAGGTAAAGGAGCTAAGAGTGGGCGAGGGGAAGGCGAAAACGGTTACAGAAAGGCAGGCCACGGAGATCGCGAAGCTCTCGAGCATAGTTAAACAGCTGGAGGCACAGAAGGAAGAGCTCGGGACTGCGGTAGATATCACTTGAGGATAATCCCCCTCCTCTCGTAGACACAGAAGATGGAGGAGAACATGCAGATCTTGGGAGAGGACCTCGAGATCCTCAAGTCTCAATACAAGGACCAACAAAATACGCTGCAGAAGCGCGAGTCCCGGGTTCGTTCCGCTCTGGTTTTACAAAATCGTGAGAAATAGATCGAGGAATTAACAAAGGAGAACGCGCGGGTAGTGGCGGAAGCTGAGAAACTAAGGGATCAATCGAAGGTGAAAGACGTGCAGAATGCCACGATGAGCCGGCAGCTGGAAGACCGGAAGAAACAGCTGGTGACGGCACAGAACCGTATCAAGACTCTCAGCAACAGCATCATGTTGGAAATAACCAAGCAGCTTGAGACCAAGGTCAAGGAAGGCGAAATGCTAAAGGAGATGCTGAAAAGTGCGAAGATCGAGATCGCGGGGAAGGATAAGGAATTGCGAAGACTGCGCGGCAAGCTGGGAGTTTCGTCAGGAAAGCGGGCGGACAGGATGGGCGTGCTAAGCGGGAAGGCATCTCCGACAGTGAGGGGCATGCCGAACAAGAGTGTGTCCGTTATGCGCGAGAGGCGACTCATAGATAACTTCTACTTCAGACAGGAGCCGAGACAACTGGTCGAGCTCACAGACATGAAGGAGCTTAACCTGGAAGAGTCGATAGGGGATGCGAAGAATGTGACCGGACTGAACATTGACCTCCCGTCGCTGCATTTCCCGGCGATCTCCGTCCCCAGCGAATCCAAGGCTGTCAGCGATGGCAAGTGAATCGTGGGATGCTATATTCCGCTTCTCTCCGTATTATAGTATACGCGAAGAACGTTTTGCGAGAACGGAGGATGTGAGCGCAGTGCGTCTGGATGGCGGGGAGTAAAGAGTACGATTATAAAATTGGAGTTATATAAATAGTAGACCTTCCCCTCCTGTTATTTGGGCTTGCTGACAATGTGATCCTCACCCGTGTAGCTCTTCTTCCTCGCCACAGCACCAACGGTCGACGGACTCATGCTCGCGGTCCTAGCCTCCGGTTATACACTTTTCCTGATACTGAGAAAGCAGTGTTGCAAGCACGGCGCCCTCCCTGGACTTGCCCTTCTCTAGCTCCATGTACTTGACTATCCACTGTGCCAGCAGGTCGTGCAACTGCGCAATCTCCTTCTGCTTCCTCGCCAGCTCCGTGTCGTAGTTCTGCTTCAGCGTATTCGTCACCTGCTGCCATGTGCGATTCTCGTCCAGAACCACCTGCTCTGAGGAACGCTTCACCTCCGCCGCCTGGTCCTTGTAGATCCTCGCCTGCTCCCTCGTGTGCGACAATTCTTCCATCAGAAGATTCGCGAGCGTCTTCTGCCAGGTCGAGTCCAGCATCGCTTCCCGGAAGTTCTCGGCCGGCTCGGCTTCCATGACTGCTGTGAAGCCTCCAGTCTCCCGTTCCTCCGCAGTGAAATCCTCCCCTATTTATGTGTTAGCGCAAGAGTTCTAACCAGTAGGCATTGGTGGTTTCGGCGTAGTGTCGCCCCACCTGGCTCTTCCAGCCGAATCATGGGGGATTGCATCGCTCTTGGGCGACCGACAGCCCATCGTCGCCTTGATATCGTTGCAGGAAACCTTGCGGTCGTTCCTTTGCAGAATTCCTGCAAGGTTCTTCGGTTTGAACGAACTCATGTTCTTCATGACCTTCCGCACTCTGGGCTTCAGGTTGCCTATCGAGCCGCGTTTCCTCAGGTCTATTCTTATGTCTATGTGTGATAACGGATACATTGAGAAGAAATCTGGTCGCGGAGCTGGTCAAGCTCGTAGCCAAGCTTTTCGATGCGTTTCCTTATGGCCTGGTGCTTGATGCCAGAGCGGGAGAGGAGACTTTCAAGGGAGTTGACGGTCTTCTGGAGGACCCGGGCGGTTTCGCTCCTGATGCCCGCGGTCGTGCGTTCGACGTGGAGTTTCCATGTGAGTAGGGATATCACGCGCTTGAGGTTGTGGTTGATGATGGAGGCGTCGATGAGCTGGTTCTTGAGCAGGTAGTTCATAGTTTCGTGGGACATCTCGCCCTCCACCACCGCCGACCCTACCGACTCTGCGTATTTGCTGTGCTCTGCCAGCTTCGTCTGCTCTATTCCAAGCTGCACCGTGTTTGCGAACAGCTACGTGACTAGTTACATGAGAAAAGCACGTACCTTTTTCGGACCGACGAAGGTGCCAACAGTTTCAAGCCCGAGCGACTGCAGCTCGCCAATCCACTTTCCTTCGAACTATTATAGCATGACTAAAACTCGATACCGAGGTCTGGATGGTGCATTTGTTTAGATAGTCTATGACGCTGAGACTGCACAGTTCCACTGCATCTTTTGTGGATTGTTCCTTCTTCTCCCTCAGCAGCTTCAGACATTCCGTCTCCGCGTCCTCCAATGCTTCTGTCAGAGCCTTATTCTGGTTGGCGAGGATCTGGGTCTGGATGCCCTCGCTCTCCACTTTGAGGTGAGCGCCCTCGTCCCGCATCTTCTCGCCCGCCAGCTGTGTCTCCAGCTCTGCTATCCGCGCCTCGGCGTTTAGCACTCGCTTCTTTTCCTGCATGACGGACAGTTCGGAGTTCTTCAGCTTCACGTTCAGCTCGACGTTCTCCTTCCTGAAGACCTCTGCACACTTATTGAGCTCATCCACCTGCGAACGCAGTCGGTAGATTTCTCGCTCTTTCTCTCTGCATCTGTCGACCAGGTCCAGGTCGCCATCCCCAGAATTCTTGGCAGTGTTGTTCACGTTGACCACAATGCGGTTTTCAACAGCAGAGTCTCCTTCCCCGCTGCTTATGTAAAGACGCATGCCGAATCGCTGGGCGCTCTTGCTCCGTGGGAACTGCTTGGCCTGGCCCCCACAGTCCGTGTGGCACTCTATTGAGGCCGGCGGCAGGAGCTCTTCCGGCGGGATCAGTCTCTGCTGTCTGATGCTCTCCTTGGACTCGTCATTACCCCCGCTGACAGCAAGACGACTGATCTGTTGCTCCTTCATCCGCAGATCTTCGCGCAGCTGTTCTATTATCTTCATGAGCTGGCCGGGCGAGTTCTTGATGTTCATCTTGACCCGGTTCTTGAGCTTCTTCGCCCGCTGCGCGAACTTGAGCGTGGACATCGACTCCTGCATTGCCGATGAATGGGGCGAGCACGTCACTATCAGCGTGGTCTTGTAGTTCCCGCCCAGCGACTCTTGTAGCAGCCGCGTCAGCTTGCTGTCCCTGTACGGAATGTGGTCTAGGTTTGCTGTCAACGCGTGGATCACGTTGCCGAGAGCAGAGAGCGAAAGATTTATCTTCGTGCCTTCCTGGAAGAGCTGGCCCTGGGCACCCGACTTGCCAACCTTCTCGCTGCCAGCCAGGTCCACGAGATTGAGAATGCCGCGCTTTTCCGTGCCGTTGCTCAGTATCTGTTTCACCTCAAGCATGAGCAGGGCGTGAGAACGACTAGAGACCGAGTTGTGCCGCGTCTCAGCCCAGACCCGACGCTCCTCGCCAATGTCGACCCAATACATGAGCTCGTCCTCGGAGGCGATGGGGACCTCTGCGAGTCCCTCAACGTATATCCCCCGATCCGGCGACTCCTTTATCCGCAGCTCTGTCGTCTCGTCTGCCAGCAGGTCCTTCAGGTTCTCCTTATATATCTCCAGCATCGAGCAGTTAATTTCTATCTCCTGCACCTCGGAATGGCCGTCCCAGGAACGGAAGATGTCTGAGGCTGCTCTGGGGATGATGCCTTTGGACTCTTCGTCGTATATGTCGGAGCCGAACATCGTGTATGTTTTCCCGCTGCCAGTCTGTCCGTACGCCAATATCGTGCCGTTGTATCCGTTAGTGACATCTTCGATCGTGCTTCGGCCCACGGTCGAGTATATGTTCCGCTGCGATTCGTCCGGCCCGAAGGCATTATCCAATACGACCGTCTGATTCTCCTCGGGGAAGTAGATCGTGGTGTGGTCATAGACAGTGCAACAGACGTTTCCAACCCCGCTGTTGACCAGCGTCTATCCTTTTACTCAGCCGAGCAGCAATACGGTTTCAAGCGAATTGAACGGCCGGATGCGCGCCACCACCTTGACGTTCGCCTGGTGGCAAACCGACTTGCCCTGCGGACTCGCCTTGGTCCCGCCCACAGGACTGTGCGGGTCGCTGGAGGCCACCAAGGTGCGCGACTTGCCCCGCGACTCCAGCGAGCAGTTCGCCGATCCCTTTACGTGGGCCATGATATTGATCATGTTAGACTTTTCGCGAACCACCTTGCGAGAACTCTGCTTGACCTCGACGGTGGTTTTCGCGATGTCATATGACGTGAGTGCCTTAGACAGCGACATCGGGTCCCACCTCGCTGTGGCCTTATCAGACGGCGGCCTGGCGGAGTGTAGGTTGAAGGTCATCTGCCGCCGGTGTCCTGGCGGAACCTTTCCGGGCTTTGCTGCGGTCTCCTTGCTGATCTGCGGCGTGGCTGGCCGTTCTCCAGGTTTCCTACCGTTTTTCTCCCACGTAGCTCATACATCAGGGACTCGTGATGGGGCCTCGGCGACATGAACCCGACCAGCTTGCTGTTGCTCGCGGAACTATTTGCGCAGCTCGTCTGGAAGGAGGAAACGGGCATGCGGACCGGCTCTGCGGGCGACCTTGGCTGGGCACTGTGAATACTGGGGGAGAAGGCACGGTCGGTGCGGAAGAGTGCGAGGTCGAGTTTTCGGAGACGACGTTCATCGCGAGCCTTACGTCGTGGGCTGGAGCCGGCAGTGAGCGGCTGGCGGTCTGGCACCGAGGCTGTGCTGTAAAGGAACATCTCAGTACTAGGGTGAGCGAAACGGGAGTACTCCTTGTCTTTGGACTTGCGATGCTTGTCCGCTCGGGCTGGTTTCATCATTCTGAGGATTATTATATTTTACGCAACTACGTTTCCAGCTAGCATGATATATGCTTTACACCCCGTTTAATCAAGCAGCTGCGCTACATTTCTGTTTGACTTGCGACTGTGTACTGTGCTCTCC